>ENA-ORUQ01000801-ORUQ01000801.1-human-gut-metagenome-genome-assembly--contig:-NODE-801-length-33426-cov-2.738755_pt1 | contig 33426 bp, 27 predicted proteins | sample MGYA00242081_ERZ509211 | MGnify/ENA primary metagenome ERZ509211 (study PRJEB26280, sample SAMEA2338785) | human gut metagenome | biome: human gut; feature: human-associated habitat; material: faeces...
ACACCCTCGAAATAGAGAAGCCAGTCATCGTCAGACGACGCGTCAAAGGGGAGAATATCACTGGAAATTATTTTTTGATACCAGCCTTCGCTGTTTTCGTAATGATCAGCACTGTTTGCAATCAGCCAGTCATGTGGAAGATTGACAGGATAAAATCGCGAATCATTTTGTGCTGGAGGAGTAGGTGAAAATGTTGTAGTAGTGTCAGATAATGGCTGCTTGAAAAAGAGCCATTCTGAGTTGATGCGTCTGCAAGTATTCATAAAAAACCATGCCTTTCTGTGACCTGTCGGAATCTCGGCAGGCACTATTTAATTAAGGCTACTTTAGCATATGAGCTTTTAAGGTGCAATATATAAGTTTTATTAAGCCTGTTGGCATTTTGGTGAAGTATATGATATATTTTTGTTAGCAGCAGGAAAGGAGAAGACAATGAAAAGTTTTAATTGGTTCAACGATTTAAGCTCAATTTTAACTCAGGATTTAGCAACTGCAGCAGTTGAGGAAACGGAGCCTGAAAGTATGGAATTTCTGGCGAATGAGCTTGGCGATAAGGTGGAAAAGCTAAGCCAGATTTCATGGAAAGAAATGTTTGAGAGGTATGTGCCGGTTGCATGCGACTATTTGCTTCGCATTGCATTAGTATTAATGATCTTTTTTGTCGGCAGAAAGCTGATTAAAAAGATAGTAAGCTTATGCGATCAGGCATTAAAACGTCATGGCATGGAGGTGACTGTACGCCGCTTCTTTTGCAACGTGATCAATGCACTTGGTTATATTTGCATGTTAGGCATATTGTTGCAGACGGTAGGACTGACGGCAACATCGCTGACTGCACTTGTAGCATCTGCTGGTGTTGCAGTTGGTCTTGCGCTTCAGGGAAGCCTTTCTAACTTTGCAGGAGGCGTGCTGATTTTATTGATGAAGCCGTTTGTCATTGGTGACTACATTGTGCAGGGAAATACAGAAGGCACAGTAAAGGAAATCGGTCTGGTATATACAGAATTAATTACAGCAGATAATCGTCTTATTGTGATTCCAAATGGTACGCTGATAGACAGCAGTATTGTCAATGTAACAGCAACGGGAAAGAGGCGTCTTGAGTTATCTGTGGGAATCGGATATAAGTCCGATTTAAAAAAGGCAAAGGAAGTATTGATCCGTCTGGGAGAAAATGATCCTGCAAGAGATCCAGAAAATCCCGTCAATGTATTTGTGTCAGAGCTTGCCGAAAGCTCCGTAAATTTAGGACTTCATGTGTGGGTTTCATCATCAGAATATTGGAATGCAAAGTGGCGCCTAACAGAAAATATTAAGCTGGCATTTGATGAGGAAGGAATTGAAATACCGTTTAAGCAGGTTGAGATTTCCGTAACGAAAATGTAATAAAGTGAAAAAAAACTTGACAGCAGCCATATACCATGATAATCTATACATAGATATACAAGGTATTGGCTGCGAAGTTTATTCAAGAAGGAAAGGAGTATTATGAGCGTTAATAAAGAATTGGTAAAGGGAAGCACATCTATGTTAGTACTTGGTGTGCTTGAGGAGAAGGAAATGTATGGCTATCAGATCATTAAAGAATTGGAGCAGCGTTCTGAAACAGTTTTTTCCCTGAAAGAAGGAACACTTTATCCGATTCTTCATGTGTTGGAGCAGGATGGCTTTCTGGAAGCATATTGGGAGGATACGAGCTCAGCGAGAAAGCGCCGCTTCTATAGGATTACAAAAAAAGGGAGAAAAGAGCTGGACAGACAGAAAGAGGAATGGAAGGAATATGCAGGAGCAGTAGGAAAGGTGCTGCAGCTGCAAAATGCGTAATATGCGAAAAAGTGGCATAGCGCTTTGATGAATATTTCTGATCTAAAGTATATGAGGAAAGGGAAGTTGATTTTATGAGTGATATTGGGATGAATGGTGCTAATCAGACAGATAATGGCCATATAGAAAAGATGAATGCCTTTCTTGACCAGATAACAGAAGAAATTGTTGGCTTGAGAGAAAAAAAGATGGTTCGTGAGGAGATGGAAGATCACATTGAGGACGAGGCATTTGAGCTCATGGACGAGGGAATGAATGAGAGCGCAGCTTATGTCGAGGCGGTGAGCCGCATGGGTGATGCAAATGAGCTTGCGCATGAACTTATGCTTGCGCATCCATACGATTCCAACAATGGTTTTAATAAGATGCTTACCGTCCTTTGGATTGGAATTTTCTTAATTTGGCTGCCAGATGTCAATAATATGCGGCCAGATGTGATCAGTTGGATAGGAACATATATTATGATATTTTCCTTATATCGCATGAGAACAATCAGCAAGTCATTTCGCAAGGCGTTTTATGCATCATATGGATTGGGCTTACTGATGCCGATTACTGTCTTGGCACAGACACAGCCGTATACGATTTTGCAGACTGGATTACGTATAGGAAACATGATTGCTTCCGGAATTGTTCTTATGATGATGGCAAATTATTTGGATGCCGCAGTAGAAACAGAATTAAATAAAGACGATGGCAGTATTGCCTGGGTACTTAAGGTCTATATTTGCGCAGAGACCCTTCTGATATTGATTCTTAACGCGATTCATGGATTTCCAAAGGAAAGTGTCAATATAAATGTAAATGGTACGTGGGGCTTTCTTATTATAATTGGAGTGATTGCACTTAAAATTTGTGATATTTTGTTTATTATCAAAACATGGAAGATCAAGCGTATTTTGCAGGAGGAATCTTATGCCGGAATCGAGCCATTTTCTTGGAAGAAACTGTTGAAGTATCTAATTCCACTCGTGGGCATGACACTTTTACCTGCGATTGTCAGTATAGCAATTTCCATCTGACCAGTACATGGCAAATATATGATGAATTTGCCAGAAAAAGAATTTTCACAGCTTTCAAAGGAGGAGGCGAAGGAGCAACTTTTATCCATACTTCCAGAAGATGAGAAGACAGAGCTAGAAACATACGACATTTTTTATTTTGACAGACGAGGAGAAGGAAACTGGGAAATAAGCGAAGGAAATCCAAAGATGTGGCTGCTTCGCGGCAAACGTGTGGTGCCGGATATTGCAAGGGGACAGCAGGAACGCGTAGCTACATTTACTGTGTGGGAAAATCCAAAGGTTGGCTTTAAGGCGGCCAGTGGATTTTGGATTGCCGGACGATATGATATGGGCGATGATATAAAAAAGACTTGCCATCAATCATTTTTCGCCTATGAAAAAGATGGAATTCTGTATGAATTTGAGCCAAGCCGCGTATGGGAGATGTCACAAAAAACCATTGCCGAATATGCATTAAACCATGGTGCAGACCGTGTATACTGTTATCAGGCGCTGACGGTGTGCTATCTAGTTGACTACAATGTTCAGGTTGGCTATGAGGCGGCAATTCAGCATTCACCGCTTCGCATCCCATATGATGATTTTGTTGTAAAAGAGGATAGCAGAAGCGGCGGATATGCGATCACTGAAATGGTCACATTGAATAATCAGATGAGCCTGTTAGACTATGGAACTGTGAGAACACAATCGAATTCTGTGTGGGAAAAGATCGGTGGAATCGCTCATTTTGCTGGAGAGGAAGGACCCGAGCGCCATAGTTTTTATCAGCATAATTCGTATGGTGATTGGTTTGAGGATTTGTATCAAAACGGTGAGTGGGATACATATGATGATGACAATTGGCCGGATGTCAGTGAATCAAGTGCCCAGTGGCAGGATTATGAGACGGGAGTGTAACCTATATATAATATGATGTTGGAGCCAGAGAATGTTGTCTCTGACTCCTTATTGGTTTATAACAGGCACTTGAAAGTTTGTGACTTCAGTCAGGAGTTCTTGCTTTTATGCAGTCAAGAAACGCCTGATGGATTCGCGTGTCTGGATCCAATTCTGGGTGAAACGCAAATGCAAACTGATTCTTGTAGCGCACGCCCACGATACGGTCATTCACAACGGCAAGGATCTGTCCATCACCGGATTGGAGTGCATCTTGATCCATCTCTACAACATAGGGTGCGCGAATAAAGGTCATCGGAACAATTCCAATTCCAGAAACTTCGGAAGTGGTGTGAAAGCTTGCAAGCTGCCTTCCGTAGGCATTTCGTCTGACGTGAATTGGCATCGTGCCAAAGTAGCAAGTTGGCTGCCCAGCAATTTGTCCATCAATAGCAGAGGCTAAAAGAATCATTCCTGCGCAGGTCGCAAGGACTGGAAGACCGTCCTCGATCTGCTTTTTTATTGTGTCAAACATGCCAAGCTCACGAAGGAGCTTTCCCTGAACGGTACTCTCTCCGCCCGGAAGAATCAACCCGTCATAATGTTTTTTTAAATCCTCCGCCTGACGCAGTTCTATGCAGTCTGCGCCGAGAGAGCGAATCATCTTTTCATGCTCTGCAAAGGCACCCTGCAGAGCGAGAACTGCAATTGTCATTATTTACCTCTTTCTGCCATTAAAAGTGCGATTTCCTGTTCATTGATTCCGACCATAGCCTCACCTAAATCAGCGGAAAGCTCAGCAATCATCTTTGCATCCGTATAATTGGTGACAGCCTTTACGATTGCGGCGGCACGCTTTGCCGGATTGCCAGACTTAAAGATACCAGAGCCGACAAATACACCCTCAGCGCCAAGCTGCATCATAAGTGCTGCATCAGCAGGAGTAGCCACACCGCCTGCAGCAAAGTTTACAACAGGGAGACGGCCATTATTGTGAACATATAAAACAAGATCATACGGAACCTGCAGCACCTTTGCAGCTTCAAACAGCTCATCCTCACGCATAGATGTCAGCTTTTGGATTTCGCTGTTCATCTTTCTCATATGACGAACAGCCTGTACGATATCGCCAGTTCCAGGTTCACCCTTAGTACGAATCATAGAAGCACCCTCGTTGATGCGGCGAAGTGCCTCGCCCAAATCCTTAGCACCGCAGACAAACGGAACACGGAAATTTCTCTTATTTATATGGTATACATCATCAGCCGGTGAAAGAACCTCACTCTCATCAATGTAGTCGATGTCGATTGCCTCAAGTACCTGCGCCTCAACAAAATGACCGATACGGCATTTAGCCATAACAGGGATGGAAACAGCTTCCTGAATGCCGCGAATCATCTTCGGGTCGCTCATACGGGAAACACCGCCAGCTGCGCGGATATCAGCCGGGATACGCTCAAGTGCCATAACAGCACAAGCACCAGCAGCCTCCGCAATGCGTGCCTGTTCCGGTGTCGTAACATCCATAATAACGCCGCCCTTTAGCATCTGGGCCAGCTCCTTATTTAATTTATAACGTTCAGTTGCAGTAACGGAAGTATTTGTTGTATCCATAGTGATATTCTCCTTTTCCAAAGCTTTACTTTTGCTTTGCCTTGCATTATACTGACAAAGTGGACATAAGAAAATCCCCAAAATAAATATATTCAGTAAGGTCAGATTGGAGGAAAAAGATCAGATGTTGACATATAATTTAACCGCAACAGGGTCAGATTCACTTTATGAATCACTATATAAATGCATCAAAAACGACATTTTGCAAGGAAAATTGTGCGCTGGTGAGAAGCTGCCATCAAAACGCAGTTTTGCGAAAAATCTGGGTATAAGTGTAATTACCGTGGAGAATGCCTACGGTCAGCTTTCAGATGAAGGTTATATTTATTCGATGCCAAAACGTGGCTTTTATGTGTCAGATATTGATATGGTGGTGGCACGAGGTATTAACATGAAGGGTATTAGCCAAAGTGCAGACAGAAATATTTCTGGTGATAATTATATTTATGGTATGGAATCATTTAACGAGGCAGCTTCATCGTTAGCCAAGTCTTCTTACTTTGCGGACTTTTCAAGTAATCAGACTGACAGTGAGATTTTTCCATTTTCAATCTGGTCAAAAACAGTTAGAAGTGTATTAAATGATAATCAAATTCAGCTGATGATCAATTCACCGTGCGCAGGCATTTTGCCTCTTAGAAATGCCATAGCCCGCTATTTAGGGGATTTTCGAGGTATGAAAGTCGCACCGCATCAGATTATCATTGGTGCCGGAACGGAATACCTCTACGGCCTTTTGATTCAGCTTCTTGGAAAAAATTTGATATATGGCGTGGAAAATCCAGGTTATCATAAGATCGGTAAAATCTGCAAGAGTATGGGCGTGACCTATCGCCATGTCGATCTGGATGAGTCTGGTGTGTCTATACACGAATTAGAGGAAAAGAAGATTGATATCATTCACACCTCTCCGTCCCATCATTTTCCAACTGGTCTTGTCATGCCAGTCAGCCGCCGCTATGAGCTACTCGGCTGGGCTGCGAAAAAAAAGCAGCATTATATAATAGAAGATGATTATGACAGTGAGCTTCGATTAAGCGGAAAACCATTTCCGACATTGCAAAGCATTGATGTTTCAGGAAAGGTTATCTATATGAACACATTTACAAAAACACTTGCATCCACGGTGCGCATCAGTTATATGGTGCTGCCTGAGGATTTGGCAAAGCGTTTTTATAGTGAACTATCCTTCTATTCATGTACCGTATCCAATTTCGAGCAGTACACATTGGCACAATTTATGGAAAATGGAAGTTTTGAAAAGCATATAAATAGACTGAGAAATTATTATCAGAACAAGCGAGATGCGATCCTAAAAGAGCTAAAAAGCGGTTCAATCGGAAAATATATCACGATACAAGAGGAAGAAGCAGGAGTGCATTTTCTTATGCATATCCAGTCGGACTGCACAGAGGCAGAGATTGTCGAAAAGGCAAAGGTAGGCGGAGTAAAGCTAGATCCGCTGTCGCGCTACTACATAAAGAACACAGAAAAGCATGAACAAAACGGACAGGAGAATCCGTATGAGAATACTTATGTAATGAATTATTCTTCCGTTAATATGGAAAACATAAAGAAAGTCGTGCAGGTGCTGAGTCAACTAGGGTGACAGATGCGGTGGCTCATTTACTTTCCCGGTGGCTTGGAAGTAAAAAAACACTTAGATTTGCAGAATATTCGATTTATTATACTCATAAGAAAGTAACTTATGAGTATAATAATCGGAGGTAAGCATTGCTTATTTTTTCTTTAATTTTAACACATTGACGGAAAGACCTGGGGCAGTAAAGGTAAAACATCTGCCAGCACCAGTTAACATTGTTGTTGTATCATGAACTTGGTCTGGATTGTCAAGGGAGTTTTCAAAATCAGCTTTTCCAGTGAGCTGCGAAACCTCATACTCTGATTTTACATCACAATCTATTGAAATGCAGACTGGATCATCTGTCTCGGAGAAGTTGACAATTTTTATTATTACACTATCGTCAGTATCAGTCGTGACAGAACACATAGATTGATAATGCGGCAGTTCAACAGTATCGATAAGTTTACCATTTAGATATAGACTGACTGCAGTTTTTGTAAGCTCATAGTGAAACTCATTATATTCTCCATAGCGAAGTGAAATTTGTTTTGGCTCTGAATATTGCGTAAGGGAAATGCCGCCGCGATAGAGAGCAGCAGTATTGCCTTCAACAATCCAGCGCAGAGGCTCTAGATTAAAAAGCATCCATGGATCCTTTGGATTCGGATCAGTTCGGTCATAATAGCTGAATGGCTTTGGTGAACACAACATACCAACGCCGATTCGTTTTCCTTTTTCAGCCAAAATTTGAACAGTAAAGCTGCCTTCGCGGCTTTCTACATCATTACCTAGAGCAATGCCAGGTAAAATTTGACTTCGAATTGACTGATTAGTAAATTCATCGGCATCATTTTCCTGTAAAACATATGAATCATTGTCCTGTATAGCTTTTCCATGCAGGCTTTTTGTTGGAAAAACAGGTATACTATTGAAAACAGCATTTTTCCAGGTTAATCCACAATCACCGTTGATGACAGGAAGACCATGCAGGGATAGATAAATTTTTTCGCAGGATTCTTTGGAGGAAACTACCATGTCACCGCGATTCGCACCAAATAGTTTGAAACAATAGTAGCTTGGAATAACATAGCTTCTGCTATTATCAAACATTATGAGATTTGGATACCAGGATTGATAATGAACGTGGGAAAATAGCGGAGCATAAGAACAAAGCTTTACAACATCCTGATTTCGTTCAAAGCCAACCATAAACATAGCTTCTGAGATTGCAGCGCGCAGCTGTCCCTCATAAGTTTGGTTTACTGCAAATTCACCGACAAAAATGTTGGGATTCTTGCGGCTATAGTCATCATAAATATCAATATTTTCTGCAAAAAATTCAGGCATATTGTAATAATGATCATCTACAATATCTGTTTTTATTGTTTCGCTTCTTGTGTTGGAGACAATAATGATCTGAGGATAGCGTTCAAGCACAGCTTCTCGAATGCGATTAAAGCAAGCCTCATATTCAGTACCACTATTTTCATTGCCAATCTCTAGATATTTAAGGGAAAACGGTTCTGGATGACCCATTTTTGCACGCAGACTGCCCCAATGTGTTTGACTTGAACCAAGTGCATATTCTAAGGCATTTAAGGTATCGTTGATAGCAAACTGCATTTGAGCTTCGTTGAAATAATAAGGACCGCGTCCCTGACAAGTCATACCACAGTTGCACACATAAAGAGCAGAAAGCTTTAAATCCTCACATAACTGCAGATACTCATGGAATCCCAGACCATTTGTAGTTCGATAGTGCCAAAGAAGCCAGTGGCTTGGACGTTCCCAAACGGGACCGACAGTATTACAGAAAAACATAGCTGTTTCAAGTGTAAAGCCTTCTACGATGCAGCCGCCTGGAAAACGCAAGAATGAAGGATGCATTTGTTCAAGCTTTTCTGCAAGATCCTTGCGAAGTCCGTGACCGTGAAATGTTTCTGCAGGCATAAGAGAACAAAAGCCAAGGTAAAGGGTTCCTTTTTCCTGACATTGAATGGAAAAAGTAGCATTTCTTGCTGTTTCAGTGGCCAGAAATTGTGCATCATAGCGTTTCCAATTAGCATCGTTTATGATGATATCGCTGCTGCAGGATGTTTGATTATTTATTTGAATGGATACCGTCAGATGCAGTGTTTGTTCTGATTTTGCAAACAGATAGAAATTATATGTATCTCCTTTTTCTTGATTAATGCCATTATATCCGATGTTATAGATTTTGCCATTTTCCTCAAAATCAACTTGAAGAGAAACGCGCCGATTATCATTGAGTGTATTATCTTTATTAAGCTGCATGTTTGCATTTTCGGAATACCAGGCAGGAATTGTGGTTGGTGCAATTTTTTGTGATGCGATCCAGTCATTCATTCCCTCGCCATTGTTGAACTCATCAATCCATCCTGTTGGAGAAGTAAATGTTTTGCCATTATCGTTTGTGATACAGCCATCGGGAAGCAGAGAATCCTCAAAGGAACGATTACGAAGCATCTCTGGATACAAGCCGCCGTCACCAGCATGGCTGATATCTTCAAAAAATAAGCCGTATAGATCTGGAGCAACAGGAAAACGTTTTTCCTGCGTTGAAATAGTAAGTTGACTCATGATAAAACCTCCTTATATATTTGTGTTACAGTCTATATAAACAGTAACATAGTTACATAGTAATACAACAAAAGTATAAAATAATACATTCTAAAATGATAAAAATAGTAGTACTATATGCTATAGTTTAACGTTTTTCTTACAATAAATCAAGTACAAAATATCAAAAAGGAGAAAAAAATGAAAAAAGATATTATGTCAGTACTTCCAGATGGAAGTGAATTTGTCAGCTGGGAAATGCCGTGTAGTTATGATACGGTGATTCATGTAAATCCAGCGCATAAGATGAGTGCAGACAATAATGATGGAAGCAGTGAGGCACCACTAAAAACAATTTCAGAGGCTGCAAGGCGTGCTGTGGCAGGTACAAAGGTTGTTATTCATCAGGGTACTTATCGCGAATGTGTTCGTCCTCAGGCTGGAGGAGAGGGACCAGAAAAAATGGTTTTATATGAAGCTGCAGGGGATGGAGATGTTGTTATAAAAGCTTCGGAAGAAGTGACTGAGTTTGAAAAAAGTACGGGCTGGATAATGGGAGAAATAGAAGGTGAGGAAAAAAATCCGATAATTTGGTGTCATCATTTAAACCCAGAGCAATTTAAAGGATATAATCCGTTTTGCGCAGTTAATATTTTGCATGACAGGTTATTTATTGAGTATGACAAAACAGATATGACACCATATTTAAATCGAAGAGGCATGGTATTTTGTGATGGAAAACCACTTGTACAGGTAGCACTTTATCGTCAGATGACAGAACAGCCAGGAAGCTATTGGGTAGAAGCAAATGGTCAGACGATACATTTTCGACTGGAAAATGATGAAGATCCGAGAATGCATACGATTGAACTTACATGCCGAGAGCAATGTTTTGCACCTGAGATTCCATTTCTTTCATATATTCATGTTAAAGGAATCACTTGTGCACATGCAGCGATGGGAGCGCCAGTTCCGCAACGTGGAGCTCTTTCATGCATGCGCGGTCATCATTGGATTATTGAGAACTGCACAATTGACTGGTCAAATGCAGTTGGAATTGATATTGGAAATGAATGCTGGCATCATGATATTTTACCGGATCAACAAATCGGATACACAATTATTAGAGGATGTCATATCAAGGATGTTGGTGTTTGCGGAATTGCAGGGTTATTTGCAGAGCATGTGCTTATAGAGGACAATTTAATCGAAGGAACAGGATGGCAGAAAATGGAATTGTCCTGGGAAGCTGCGGGCATAAAACTGCATAACAGTGTGGGAAGTCTGTTTCGCCGTAATATTTTTAAACGAACATATCGTGCCGATCATTTGTGGCTTGATTGTGGAAATGAAAATAACCGCATTACACAAAATTTGTTTTTAGATGGTATTGAGCAAAGAGAGGCAGTTTTTATTGAGTGCAGCAGAGATGAGACAAACTTGATTGATAACAATATTTTCTGGAACATAGAGGGCAGGTTTGACCAGGAAAAAATCCCGAAGGAGCCTGGTTCAAGTGGCTGGTATAAGCTGCGTGAACACGATGTGGTAAATGGATATGGTGTGTATGGTGAAGGAACTGATCATCTGTATCTTTCTAATAATTTCTTTGGAAAGTGCAGAGGTTCTGGATATTTTGCAAAGCCAGTTTCATTTCGCATGGAGCAGGATATGATGCGAGGCGGAACGGGACGTGATACTAGAATTTTTAACAATTTTTTCTATGAATGTGGTCAGTCTGCGATTACATTTCCTACACAGCATAATGAGGCAGAAAATAACTGTTATGCAAATCAGCCTTCTGGATATTTGCGTGTAATGTATCCAGAACCAGAGGTATGCTTGGATTTAAAAACATGGAAGGAATTTTATGGTTTTGATCAAAATGGACAGACTGCCTGGGTTTCTGTTAAGGTGGATACTGAGGCATACACCATTACATTTGATGAGGCAGCTAAAAAGCCGGTCTTTTTCCATGGACAGGAAAAGAGAATGAATCTGATAGACAACGCAGAGAAGTTAAAGCCAGTATCAACAAATACACTTACAGCAGGAGATTTCTTTGGAGAAGCTAGAGGAGAACAAAGTTTTCCAGGACCATTTACATCAATAGAAAACAAAAAGGTTTATTCTATTGACCCAAGAAAAAAGATTTATTAAACTATAAATGAAAAATATTTTCAATAACTATTTTCAAATCCATCATGAATTGCTATAATGGCTTCTGAAAAAGACATCAAAGTCGATATATTCACAAAGGAAGTGACATAATATGACACTGAAGGATCTTGAAATAGGAAAGACAGCGGTTGTCACTGTTGTTGGAGGAGAAGGTGCGCTGAGGCAGCATTTTCTTGATATGGGTGTGATTCCCGGAGTTTCGGTGACTGTGGTTAAGCTGGCGCCGATGGGTGATCCGATGGAGCTTCGAATCCACGGATATGAGCTGACTCTTCGTCTGGCAGATGCAGAGAAGATTTTAATTGATGAATCTTCTGTGACAAAGGCAGATGGCAAAAGGGAAAAGAACACAAAAAATGTTTTCAAAGAGAATGCTGTGACAGAGCATCCTGGTCTTGGTGAAGGCGGACGTTTCCACCAAAAGGCAGATGAGCATCCAGTTCCTAAGGGAACAGTATTGACATTTGCTCTTGCAGGAAATCAAAACTGCGGAAAGACAACACTTTTTAATCAGCTGACTGGTTCAAACCAGCACGTTGGAAATTTTCCAGGCGTGACAGTTGACAGTAAAAATGGTCAGATTCGAAATCATCCTGATACGCTAGTGACGGATCTGCCTGGCATTTATTCAATGTCTCCCTACAGCAGTGAGGAGATTGTGACAAGAGAGTTTATTATTAAGCAAAAGCCTACCGGCATTATAAATATCGTGGATGCCACAAATATTGAGCGAAATCTGTATCTGACAATGCAGCTTTTGGAGCTTGATGTGCCTATGGTGCTTGCACTCAATATGATGGATGAGATGCGCGGAAATGGCGGATCTGTACGCATCAATAAATTGGAGTCTATGCTTGGTATTCCAGTTGTCCCAATCTCAGCAGCAAAAAATGAGGGTATTACAGAGCTTATAAACCATGCAATTCATGTGGCGCAATATCAGGAAAAGCCAAGCCGACAGGATTTTTGCGATGAAAACAGTCATAACGGAGCAGTTCATCGCTGCCTTCATGCAATAATGCATCTGATCGAAGATCATGCCGTTAGGGCTGGTATTCCGGTGCGTTTTGCGGCAAGTAAGCTTGTTGAAGGTGATCAGCTTGTGGAGCAGGCATTAAACTTAGAGCAAAACGAGAAGGAAATGATTGAGCATATCATTGTGCAGATGGAAGAGGAGCGTGGAATTGACCGCTCAGCAGCTATTGCAGACATGCGTTTTTCATTTATTCAAAAGCTGTGTGATCAGACAGTGATTAAGCCGGGTGAAAGCAAAGAGCACGAAAGAAGCCGGAAAATCGATGCAGTATTGACTGGACGCTATACGGCACTTCCAATGTTTGCTGCAATCATGGCACTTGTATTCTGGCTGACATTTGGTGTGATCGGCGCAGGACTTCAAAATCTGATGGAGATTGGAATTGACTGGCTGACGCAAAAGACAGATGCTGTGATGACGCTATGGCAGGTCAATGATGTGCTTCATTCTCTTGTAATTGATGGTATATTTAATGGTGTCGGAAGTGTACTTAGCTTTCTTCCTATTATTGTTACACTGTTTTTATTCTTATCATTGCTTGAGGATAGTGGTTATATGGCACGAGTTGCCTTTGTCATGGACAAGCCGCTTCGTAAGATTGGTCTTTCTGGACGAAGCATTGTGCCAATGTTAGTTGGATTTGGATGTACAGTGCCTGGTGTAATGGCGACAAGAACACTGCCGTCAGCGCGTGACCGTAAGATGACGATCATGCTTACACCATTTATGAGCTGCACGGCTAAGCTTCCTATCTATGGATTTTTTACATCAGTATTCTTTCCAAAGCAAAGCGGTATTATCATGATTGGTCTTTACTTTTTAGGTATAGCAATGGGTATTTTAACAGCTGTTATTTCAAGAAAGACTATGTTTCATGGAGAGGCTGTTCCATTTGTAATGGAGCTGCCAAATTATCGTCTTCCAGGAGCAAAAAATGTACTCCAGCTGATGTGGGATAAAGCAAAAGATTTCCTTCAAAGAGCATTTACTGTAATCTTTATGGCATCTCTTGTAATCTGGTTCTTGCAGACATTTGGATTACATTTAAGCATGGTAGCAGATTCAAAAGACAGCATTTTAGCTGCAGTGGCAGGTGCAATCGCACCAATCTTTGCACCGCTTGGTTTTGGTGACTGGCGTATCTGTACATCTTTAATCGCTGGATTTATGGCAAAGGAAAGCGTTGTTTCTACTTTGTCAGTATTGTTTGGAAGTACAAAGACATTGTTGGAAGTACTCTCGCCGCTGTCAGCAGCATCTCTTCTTGTATTTTGTCTTCTGTACACACCATGTATTGCAGCAATCTCTTCCATTAAAAGAGAGCTGGGAGCAAAATGGGCAGTAGGCATTGTGCTATTCCAGTGTGCTGTAGCATGGGTGGTTGCATTTGTAGTTCATTTGATTGGAATGGCGATTTTAGCGCTATAATAAAGGGCAGTCGAAAGACTGCCTTTTTTACGTTGAAAATCCTTGTATGCTGTGATATACTGAGCTTTGATAAAAACAGAGGCAGGAAATTGTTCATGGATTTTAACAGATTCAAAATTTTTACTTTTATTTACGCAAAAAAGCGGTGTGATTGAACTTGTATCATTTTTGGCATTTTTTTCGCTTGCCATTCCGCTGCTTGGTTTCACAAAGCGCATGTTTACGGGGAAAGAAAAAATGTTTGGAATTATGCAGTGCTTGTTTGCTGCAATGCTTGGACTATACTGCATAAATTACATAACAGCGTTTATACCGCTTGCAATTATAATTGTGCTGGAACATATTTTAATTGCAATTACAATTACTATAGTTGTAGTGGAAGGCTTTATTAGGCTTCACAAAAATAAAAACGTAAAACTGTTTCGTGTGCTGAGTGGCTATAGTATATTCAGTATATGCAGTATTATAGCAATTGTCTTTTATTACATTGGTCTTGAGTTTCAGTATTCCATTTCCTATGTTATAGCAATTCTGTGCTTTGCCTTTTTTCTGGCAGATGCGGCTGGAATTGCAATTTATGAGCAAATTCGCGAAAATGCAAATGTGGCATTATATGCAAAGATGGCTTACGCAGATATGATGACAGGTCTTAAAAATCGTGCTGCATTTATTGACGACAGCAACAGAGATGCCCATACACCTGGTGCTGTTTCTTATATCATGATCGATGCAAACAACTTAAAAAAAGTTAATGATTCACTTGGTCATAAAAGAGGTGATGAGCTTTTAACAACAGTTGCAAGGTGCATGGAAGCAGGTGTAAAAAAATATGCAGGAAACGGAAGGTGCTATCGTATTGGCGGAGATGAGTTTGTAATTCGCCTGAATAATGCTACAGAGCAGGATACAAAAGAATGTATGCAGCGTGTGAAAGAAGCACTTGCAGCAGCAGATAAAAAGACAGATATTCCGATTTCAGCAGCGATGGGATATGCATGGAGTGATGATCCAGACAAGGATACAGAAAAACTGCTGCAAAATGCAGATGCTCAGATGTATGAAAATAAGCAGATGATGAAGAAAAGTAATATACGATAAAGAAAAATAAGGCGGCCATTGGCCGCCTATTTCATTTCGCCCACGGAAAGATAATCGAGAGGCTGTCATCAGAGGAACTGTTTGTTGAAGAGGTAGTGTCTGTATCTTCTGCAGCAGTATTTTCTGTCATGGTATCTGGTGCAGATTCAGCAGTTTGTGAACCTTCGGTCTGATTTTCACTTTGAGATTGCCCTGACGTTGGTGCTTGTGTCTCGACCTCGGATTGCTGCGTTTGTGTTTCAGCTGACGTATTTGTCTCTGGCTGAATCTCAGTGGACTCCTGTGTCTGCCCAAGCGCTGGATCAAAATAATTGTAAACCTGACCTGGTACCATGCCGCCTCTTGCAGCTGCCATTTCACTGACTGTAACGAGCTCATAGCCGGCAGCAATCAGTTCTGGGATGATAATTTGGGATGCCTGCGCAGAGGATGCTTCCATATCGTGCATAAGCACAATGGCGCCGTCTTTTACCTTGCTTCTTATCGTATCGCATGTGGTTGCCACATCATGATGCTGCCAGTCAATTGTGTCCACGCACCACATGATAAGCGGATAACCGTCATCAACAGCTGCTACATTGGCACATGATGCATCATCAGTTGCGCCTGTCGGCGGTCTCATGATGCATGGGCGGTTTCCTGTAATCATCTGCACATAGGAGCTTGTACTGCTGATTTCCTGATCTGTTACCTGTGCATCCATATTTGTAATTTTATAATGATTGTAGGTATGATTTCCAATTTCAGAACCTGAATTTTCAATATTTTGGATAATATCCGCGCAGCGTTCTACATTCCTGCCAAGAACAAAGAATGTAGCATAGGCACCATTTGCTGTAAGTGTATCAAGAATGATCTGTGTATTTTGCGTGGAAGGACCATCATCATACGTCAGCGCAACCATTGGCTTTGTGGCATCAACAGTGTGCCTAAGCTTTCCCTGTGAGGTAAAATCGTAGACGAGATCACCGATACGGTGGCAGCCTACATATACATGTCCATTTTCATCTGTCATACCAGTAGCGCCGTCAGGAAAAGTAAAATTCCCTGTTACAGCTTTTCCATCTTCACCGAAATAGTAATAATAGCCATCATCGCATTTTACAGTAGAGCAAAAATATTGGCGGCCATCATCAGTAAAACAATATGTATCACCATTTTCATCTGTGTAGCGGCCTGTCTGCATTATGCCGTCATCAGAAAAAAGATAGCGTGAATCATCAATCATTTGATATCCAGTCAAAAGATAACCATTCTGGCAGTAGCCCATCGTGCCGTCAGCATTTGTAATCCAGCCCTCAGCAGGTTTGTTGTTATCATCAGTTCGGTAAAGTGCTTCTTTGCCAAAAGTTTCAGATTCTGTTTCATAAAAGCTCTCGGATTCATTGGCAGCCAAGTTCGCTTCATAGTCATCTGTAGATGTAACGATAGTTTGATTAGAAGGTGCGTTTGAAGTACATGCGTTTAAAAAGAACGTGCCAGACAGTCCAAGAGCAAGTGCCAGCTTTTTTAACTGGCCTCTTTTTGTAATATTATGCATTGGATGAAATCCCCCATCAATCGAAATTTACATTTCCACTAGTATAGCACGCAGTTTAAAAAAAGGGAACATGAGAAAAATCACTTTCAGCAAAAAATGTTATTTTCAATCAAAAAAATTCATAGTATAATGAAAAAAAGGAAACTTGTAGAAGGGTGAAATTACTTGTGCGAATGCTCTTAGAAGCAAGGATACATGAGAGGAGGCAAGAAGATGATGAGAAAGAAGTGGAAGTATTTTTTGATATCAGCTGCATTGCTTGCAATTATATTTGTTAGTATTGAACGTTACGATAATTATATTGGTCAGAAATTTTATCAGGAAAGTACGCAGGGACTGCTTGCTACATATGAACAGCTTGATAAGACCTTTATGATGTTTGCGCAGCGCAATTGGAACGCACTTGAGGACTGGGGCAATTATCTGAATTATCGCTTAGAAGAGTGGGATAAAAAGGGACAAAATACACAAGAGGAATGGAGTGATTTTGTCAATAACCGCGCAAACTGGCAGTACAGCGATTTTTATGTTTTTAATGAAGATTGTGAGTACTGGACTATTGAAGGACGAAGAGGAAAGGCAGACCATGTGAAGGCTGCATTTGAAGCACTTTATAAAGAAAATGCTCCTATTGTATCAAGCTATGTCGCAAGTGATGGAGAAACTAAAATCTTGTTTGCAGTTCCTTCAGATCCCATTGAGTTAAATAACGTGACATATACAGCGTTTGCAGTTTCATATGATAACAGTGTTGTAGAAAAGCTGATTGGAGGTGGTGTATACAATAATAAAAGTGATTGTTACATAGTTGATTCTGATGGAACAGTGCTTATGTCGCTTGAACCAGAGACGCAGATCACAGATGACTTTGATAATATTTTTGATTTTATTCAGGATAAAACACAGTCTTATAATGAAGATTATCTGGAGCGCATGAAGAAAACTGTGCCAACAAAGGGCAAAGGAAGTGTTTCATTTAAATATCAAAAATCAGAGTATTATCTTGTCTATCAGCCAGTAGGAATTGACGACTGGTCAATTGTAGGCATTGTGGAAAAGAGTGTTGTTGACTCTGGTATGAGAATGGTTCAGGGAACGACTATCGTTTTGTTGTGTATGATGGAAACATGTATAATGATTGGAGTTGTCATTTTAATGAAGCAGCGTGCAAAGGCTCAGCTCCAAAAAGAAGCAGACGAGCGCATCAAAGCGGAAAAGAAAAAGAAATTTTCCGATCAGCTGTTTTGGGGAATTTCGCAGATTGTTGACTGTTTTGCAATTTGCGATTTAAAAAATAACAGATACGAATATGAAGACAAGCGAGGCAAATATCTTTATCCGAAAAAAGGATCCTATGACCAATTTATTAAGGGGATTTCTGATCAATATACGATATTGACAGATGGAGAAAATGCAAAGTTTACGAATATGCTTTCTGCCGAGCATGTGCGGCAGCTGATAAAGGGACAGAAGGATTCTTATTGTCTGGAGTACTGCGCCAGAGATAAAAGCAGATTCTTTATTATGAGTGTGATTCCGGTTGAGTGGGAAGAGGATACGCTTACAAAAATCATGATTGTTTCACAGGATATGGGACAGCAGCATGAGCTTGAAAACCTTGCTAATACAGATGCACTGACGGGACTTTTTAATAAACGTTATTTTGAAAAAATGATGGAAATAAGAGATGAAAATAAAAAACCGTATGCTCTGTTTTATATGGATCTTGATCTTTTTAAGCCTGTGAATGATACATATGGCCATGAGATGGGCGATAAGGTTTTAAAAGAAGTGGCAAAAAGACTGCTTAAATGTATCAGAAGCAATGATTATGCCTTTCGCATTGGCGGTGACGAATTTATGCTTATCTTAAACGGAAATCTGGATGCACAGATTTGTGAAAAGAGAATTGAGCGCATAAAAAAACTGATTGGAGAACCATATGAATTTGATGGTTATACGATCAAGATAGGAATTAGCTGCGGAAGTGCTGTCTATCCTGATGATGCCGACTGTGCAGCAGATATCCAAAAGATTGCTGATAAACGCATGTATGAAGATAAAAAAATTAACCATGCACAGCGGTGAAAAATATCAATGTAGGTCGGGGAGGGGTTGACTTCTCTTTGAAAACTGTTATAATAAACGATGACTGAGAAAATGTGTAAGTAGTCTGTACCATTCGGTTTTCCAGAGAGGCCGCATAACCTGCTGAGAGTGCTGCCATCCGCCTACAGATGAATTTCAGCATTGGAGTCTTCCACGAAAATTTTGTTTCTGACAAAAGCTAAGTGGATGCAGCTGCTGCATTATGGCAGATCAAGTGCGGATTGTAATAATTTTTTATAATCCGAACATGGGTGGTACCGCGGATTTATTCGTCCCATAAAGGTTTTTTTAAAGCCTCTATGGGACTTTTTTATTTGGTGATTTTTCAGAGCCTCGCAGAGGCATTTTGCGAAGGGGGTTTCTGAATAGTTACGATATTTGTTTGCCCCATAGAAAAAGCAACATTTAAGAAAGCAGAGGAAAGGTTATATGCAGGAAACACACAAGCTGTCCGACAATCTTGCTGCTCTGAAGGAGAAGATTGAGACCGGACTGGAAGGATTGTCCAATTCTAAGGAACTGTATGAGTTCAGAAGCTCTTATCTGGAAGGAAAAAAGAGTAAGATCAGCGAGCTGATGAAGGAAATGAGAAATCTTGCACCAGAAGAGCGTGCAGGATACGGAAAGTCAGTAAACGAGTTAAAGGAGTGGGCGATTGATCGTTTCTCCAAGATGGAAGAAAAGATGAAGCAGTTAGAGCTGCAGCGCCGTTATGAGTCTGAAAAAATCGACCTGACACTTCCGGCAGATGAGACTGGCGTTGGAAATCTTCATCCGATTACACTTGTTCGCAACCAGTTAATCGATATCTTTGCAGGTATGGGCTTTGAGGTCTATGAGGGAGCAGAGATCGAAAATGATTACTATAACTTTACGGCACTGAACACTCCGAAGGATCATCCGGCAAGAGATATGCAGGATACTTTCTATCTGTCACCAGAGTTCTTGCTTCGTACACAGACCTCCGCAGGTCAGATTCATGTTATGGAGAACAAGAAGCCGCCGATCAAGATTTTATCACCAGGAAGAGTATTCCGTTCTGATGATGATGCGACTCATTCTCCAATGTTCCATCAGATGGAAGGTCTTGTTGTTGACAAGGGAATTACTCTGTCTGATTTAAAGGGTATGCTTGATCTGTTTGTAAAGAAAATTTACGGAGAGGGAACTGTAACCCGTCTTCGTCCGTCCTACTTCCCATTTACAGAGCCGTCTGTAGAGGTTGACTGCAGCTGCTTTGAGTGCGGCGGCAAGGGCTGTAATTTGTGTAAGGGAACTGGCTGGATCGAAATTCTTGGTGCTGGCGTAGTAAATAAGAAAGTCCTTGAAAACTGTGGCATCGATTCCGAAGAATACAGCGGTTTTGCATTTGGTATCGGTCTTGAGCGTACTGCAATGCTTAAGTACGGTATCAACAACATCAAGATGCTGTTTGGATCGGATCTGCGTGTCCTGAAACAGATTAACGAGAAATAAGAAAGGACGGAAACGAATATGTTAGTACCATTAAGTTGGCTTAAAGAATATGTAGATATTGATGTAACACCGCAGGAGCTTGAAAAAAAGCTGTTTGACGGCGGATTTGAGGTAGAGGAGCTGTATCAGGTCGGTCATGACATCGATAAGATTGTAGTTGGTCTTGTTGAGACTTGTGAGCCGATTCCGGAGACACATCTTCATGTGTGTCAGGTTAATGCAGGTGAGTATGGCACTATGCAGATTTGCTGCGGCGCTGACAATGTACAGGCAGGCGGCAAGTATCCGGTAGCACTTGTTGGTGCAACTGTTTATGCAACAGCAAAGGATCATAAGACAATCGAAGGCGTGATGACAATAAAAAAGGGTAAGCTTCGCGGTTTTGAGTCATATGGTATGCTTTGCTCTGGAACAGAGCTTGGCTTAACAGAGGATCTGTATCCGGGTGCAGGCTACAATGGTTTGTTAGAGATGCCGGCTGATGCACAGCCTGGTGCAGATGTAAAGGCTATCACAGGTCTTGATGACTGGATGTTTGACATCTCCTTAACTGCAAACAGACCGGACTGCCAGAGCATCTTAGGAATTGCAAGAGAGGTTTCTGCAATGCTTGAGAAGCCATTAAAGATGCCGTCAACCGATTATACAGAGACTGATGTAAAGAAGGATGGCTTTAAGGTAAGTGTTGAGGCACCAGATCTTTGCCCACGCTACAGTGCACACTATGTATATGATGTAAAGATGGGTGAGTCTCCATCATGGATGAAGCGCCGTCTTGCACTTGTTGGTATTGGATCAATCAGCAATATCGTAGATATCACAAACTATGTATTAAAAGAGATCGGACAGCCAATGCATGCATTTGACTGCTCTTACCTTGAGGGCAACGAGATTTGCGTAAGAAGAGCACATGAGGGTGAGAAGATTGTTACACTTGATGAGCAGGAGTACACAATGTCACCAGCTAATCTTGTTATCTGTGACGGCGTAAAGCCAGTTGCTTTAGCAGGTGTTATGGGCGGTTTAAATTCCGAGATTCGTGACACAACAGAAAGTGTTATGTTTGAGGCTGCTAAGTTTGCAAGAGATAATGTCAGAAAGACTGCAAGAGCACTTGGAAAGTCCTCTGATTCAAGTTCAAGATTTGAGAAGGGCGTGGATGAATACTCAACTGTTCTTGGTATGAAGCGTGCACTTCATTTAATCGAGGAGCTTGGCTGCGGAAAGGTTTCTTCTACTCATGTAGATGTTAATGTTGGAAACAGCATTGAGCCTCAGCCGATGCAGGTAAGCATCCATAAGGTAAACAGCGTTCTTGGAATTGAGGTTCCGGCAGAGGAGATTGTACGTCTGATGAAGAATTTAAACTTCAATCCGACAGTTGACGGTGATGTACTGACTCTTCAGGTACCAGCTTACCGTGAGGATATGCTGCCAGAGGGTGAGAATGATGTAGAGCGTTATCCAGATGTGGCAGAGGAAGTAATCCGTATGTATGGTTATGACCATATTAATTCAACATTTATGCCATCTGCGCAGGTAACAGCAGGCGGATATAATAAAGAGCAGAAGGGCGAGCTTGCATTAAAGCGTACTCTTTGTACTATGGGTGCATATGAGTGTATGCATTACTCATTCTTCTCCCCGTCTGATTTGGATCTTTTGAAGTTCCCGGCTGATGCGAAGGAGCGTTTCGCAATTCAGATCATGAATCCAATCAATATCGATCTGTCATTAATGCGTACTACACTTGCTGCATCAATGCTCAATGCTATTTCAAGAAATGAAAAGCAGGGTATTCTCGACGGAAGACTTTTTGAGGTTGCAAATATCTTTATTCCGAAAAATCTGCCGCTTACTGAGTATCCTGATGAGAGAAAAACACTTTGTGTTGGTACCTTCGGTGCAAAGGAATCCTTCTACACAATGAAGGGCATTGCAAACGGAATTGCAGACAGCTTAGATGTTGCATTTACTTATGAGCCAATTCAGAAATCATTCCTGCATCCGTATCAGGCAGTAAAGGTATTATGTGAGGGCGAAGAAATTGGTTACTTCGGTAAGGTTGCATACGATATTCAGGACAAGTTAAGCATGCGTGCAAGCGCATATGTTATGGAGCTTGATCTGGAGATTCTGTCTAAGTGGTATGATAAGAAGAGAACCTTCATTCCGCTGCCAAAGTTTGCAGAAGAGAAGCGTGACCTTGCATTCGTAATGGATAAGGCAATCACATGTGGAGAGATCGAGGACTGCATCCGCAAGGAAAATAAGTATGTAAAGGAAATCAAGCTGTTCGATATCTACGAGGGCGGCCAGATTCCGGAAGGAAAGAAGAGTATGGCATTCTCCATCACATTCGTTCCAAAGGATGAGGCATTTGACGATGCACGCGTTCAGAAGTTTGTTGACAAGATCTGTGCAAAGTTAAATGAGGAGTATGGCGTAGAGCTGAGAGCGTAAGGTGTTCGCTGTATTTCGGTGAATCGCATTCATGTATAAAATTTATATTGAAATTGCAAATATATAAAAACAAAAGAATTCGATAGGATTAAATAAAATCTCCCGCGTAGTTCGTATGAATTGCGAGGGAGATTTTTCGTTAAGGTGCAGGTGGGATACGTTTTTCCTTTGGTTTATTATTGATTTTCTTTCGGATTTTTTGTAAGATAATAAAAAAATTCTTGTCTATATAAGTGAAGACGTCTTTAAAGGAAAGAAAATAAGCAGAGATGCATGTTAGCATTCTAGAGTCTGGTGATGGTGGAACGATAAAGGAAAACATAGCGAGAGGAGGGATTTTTATGCGTGATCAGGAAATCACAGAGCTATTCTGGGAGCGAAAAGAGCAAGCAGTAACAGAGTCCAACATTCGATACGGCGCGTATTGCCGGCGAATTTCCTATAATATACTGGCAAACAAGGAAGATGTCGAAGAGTGCATGAATGATACCTGGTATCAGGCGTGGAACGCAATTCCTCCGCAGCGCCCATTGTGTTTAAAAGCATTTTTCGGGAAAATTATTCGCAATCTTTCTCTCAACCGTTGGAAGTGGGATCGGGCAGGAAAACGGATTCGACCAGAAGCAATGCTTGTGCTAGATGAATTAGGCGAATGCGTGTCGGGGCGTGAACAGCCAGAGGACGTGGCACTCGCAGAGGAACTCAAAAAAGAAATTAATCGATTTTTGTATGGACTTTCCACTCGTGAACAAGGCATGTTTGTTCAACGATATTTTTATCTGGAGTCAATTAAAAGCATTGCGCGATATCATGGCATTACCGAAAATGCAGTTTCGGTAAATTTAAACCGTGTGCGCAAACAGTTAAAGCAGTATCTCTCAGAAAGGGGGTACAACTTATGAAGAAAGAAGATTTTTTAAAACTTATGGATGGCATCGATGATCGCTTAGTCGAAAAATATGCAATTTCAGACGAGGCAGAGGCAAGACAAAAACAAATTAGGAGACAGAGACGACAGCGATGGCTCAACCAAGTAACAGGGTGTGCAGTTGCAGCGATAATTCTTGGCGTGATTGGTGTTGCAATGCTGTGCGCTTCCTTTGGCGTTGTAAGAATGGACAGACAAAACCCAAAAACTCCAGTATCTCTTGGTGATGGCAATGATTCTCAAAATAATGAGAATAATGGAGATGAGGAAAAAGAGCTTTTGGTACAGGCATACCTTTCTTATATTGGAGTGGAGGAGCAGGACATTCAGGAAATCCAAAAGATAGATCAGCAGCCAGAAACGATTCTTCTTACAAAAGGGGACAGTGAGCAGCAGTCAGTATCTATTGAAACAGCGGTATATTTTGTGTATACCACAAATCGAGATAAGGTATTAGCAGTACTTGCATTTGATCTGCCCGATAAGGCAGTTAAATATGGATGCAGTGAAATCGAGATTGTGGATAACTGGGAGCAATATGAGGTCTCACAGGCGAATGCAGTACTTTATTCAGAGGAGACGCAGGAGTTTCAGTCACTCAGATGTGATACGACGAATGAATACCAGCTTGCAATTTCAGGTATAAGTAGTGCGAAGGGGAATACTCAAAGCACGTCTCGAATGGTAGTCAGCTTTACGGTTGACAGGACAAGGCGCAGCCTAAATTTAGAAGGGTATCGGGTTCTATTTCACCTGAAAAGTACATTTTGGTGGGTGCTGGCAGCGTGGACCTTGGCCGCAGCTATAGTGATTGCTGCAGCATTGTGGTTCTTAAATCGCTCAGTAAAATTAAAAGAAGGCACAAAAGCAGGTCGCTTCCTGTTTGGTAAAGAAATAGAATATGGAGCAGTCGTAGAAAAGATAGAGAATATTGATCTTTTTAATCCGTCTCAATATATAACGAAAAACGGAGTTGTTAGTCCAGGCTCATCCGGGCGCTACCATGTAGAGTTTTGCTTGCAGGATGATACACATATTGAACTGAGTGTATCGGCTAAGCAGGCAGGAAAATTTGAACCGGGTATGCGCGGAACGCTTGTCCATCGAAGAAATATTTTGATTTCCTTTGTGCCAGAGGATGTGGAAAAATCGGAGTATCATGAAAACAAAAGATAATTAAAATTTCGTCAGCTATACTGCCACTTGTTATTGATCATTTGGTCACATTGGACGATGAATTCAATGACAAGTGGCAGAATGCATGGTATAATGATTTTATTGAGTAAAAATGAGTATTTTAAGGAATAACACATGATATTGAGAAGGAAGGAGTGTCAGCATAATGGGATATTATGTTAATCCATCAGCAGAAAGTTTTGCGGCGATTGCAAGGAGCAAGAGTGGATTTTATCAATATTGTAAATCGAATATAAAGCAAAAAAAAATCCAAGAAGTATCAATAAAGACTGCTTTTACTTTTCTAGCCGAAGGAAAACATATTGTTTCGTTTGTTGGAGCAGGAGGAAAAAGTTCTCTTATTGATGCAATTGCAAAGTGGAGCAGCAGTCAGGGAAAAAAAGTGCTTGTGACGACTACAACTCATATTTTCAGACCGCAGGATGAATTTTTAGCAATGAACGAAAAACAGTTACAGGAAATCTGGGCAGCAGGACATTGGGCGATGATCGGAGCAACTGAGGAAAAAGATCCGCAAAAGTTAAAGATGCCAGAGCTTGACTGGATGAGACAGGCAATGGAGCTTTCTGACCTTGTACTCATTGAGGCTGATGGCTCAAAGCGTTTGCCATGTAAAGTGCCAGCTGATCATGAGCCTGTACTTTTGCCAGAGTCGGATATATTGGTGGCTGTTTTGGGGCTTTCAGCTTTAGGGCGTTCACTTAAAGAGTGTTGTTTTCGACTGGAAAAAGCAAAAAAGCTATTGTCAGCAGATGAAAATCATTTATTGACAGAAAAAGATATGGCAGCGATTTTGTTATCTGATCAGGGCCTGCGAAAAGATATAGGAGATAGAAGATACATTGCCGTTTTAAATCAGTGTGATGACAGTACTGTGCGAGAAAGTGCAGAACAGATTGGGGAAATGTTAATCAATTCAACTGGACAGAATAGTGAAACTATAGAAAAAATAGTATTTGCAAAACTGCAGTGAATATGGCAAACTATTCAATAGACTATAAACCATTTTTGGGGGACATAAACGATGAGTGGATTTACACATTTTGATCAAAAAGGAAATGCTGTGATGGTGGATGTGCATGAAAAGGCAGATACATATCGGGTAGCTGTTGCTGCGGGAACAATCACTGTGAATGAGGAAGTTTTTCAGGCTATTACTAATCATACGGCAAAAAAAGGTGATGTGCTTGGAATAGCCAGAATTGCAGGCATTATGGGTGCGAAAAAAAATTCAGAGCTGATTCCGTTGTGCCATATTATTGCATTGACAGACTGTGAGATTTCTTTTGAGTTAGATGAAAAGCATCGTCAAATTAAGGCAACATGCAAAACCTCCTGTATCGGAAAAACAGGAGTGGAGATGGAAGCTATGACGGGCGTTAGTGTTGCACTGCTGACAATTTATGATATGTGCAAAGCTATGGATCGCGGCATGGAAATATCAGGGATTCATCTAGTGGAAAAATCTGGCGGCAAAAGCGGTCATTATAAAGCTGAAAAATAAGCAGCGATAAAAAAGCAAATTAGAAAGGCACTGCAATGGAAGAAAAAAAACATAATCAAAAATATAGAGTAGGAATTGTAACTCTTAGTGATAAAGGTTTTAAAGGCGAGCGAGAGGATTTAAGCGGTCCAAAGATCAAGTCACTTCTTCCTACAGAAAAGTATGAAGTGGTATCATATTGCATTTTACCGGATGATCAAAAAACAATAGAAAAAGAGCTTTGTCGATTAGCAGATGGAGAACAATGTGCCCTTATACTTACGACAGGCGGCACTGGTTTTTCTAAAAGAGATGTGACACCAGAGGCAACACTTGCTGTGGCTGATCGCAATGCACCGGGAATTGCAGAGGCAATACGCGCCTATAGCTTGACTATCACACCGCGCGCCATGCTAAGCCGTGGAGCTAGTGTTATTCGTAAGCAGACGCTTATTGTGAATCTGCCGGGAAGCCCAAAGGCAGTTGAGGAGAGTCTTACTTACATATTGGATTCACTGTCTCATGGACTTGATATCCTTTTAGGAACAGCATTTGAATGTGCCAGAAAATAAAGAAAGTGTGCCAATATGAGTGAAAAAGAAATTATATTTTGCAAAAGCGGCGGCTGTACGGCAAAGCTTGGAGCTGGTGTACTGGAGCATATTTTGGAGCGCCTTCCAAAAGGACAAAAAGATGAAAATCTGCTTGTAGGCTATGACAGCAGTGATGACGCGGCAGTTTATAAGCTTAATGACCATCAGGCATTTGTGCAGACACTAGATTTTTTTCCGCCTATGGTGGAAGATCCATATCTGTTTGGACAGATAGCAGCCACAAATGCCTTAAGTGATATATATGCGATGGGCGGTGATGTAAAAACTGCACTTAATATTGTCTGCTTTCCTGAATCAATGGATTTAAATATACTTGGAAAGATTCTTCAGGGCGGTGCAGAGAAGGTGCAGGAGGCAGGCGGAAGTCTAGCCGGCGGCCATTCAATTGCTGACAGTGACGTCAAATATGGATTGTCAGTTACAGGTGTAGTTGATCCAGAAAAAATCTGGAAAAATAATGGCGCTAAGTCTGGAGACAAACTGATCTTAACAAAAAGGCTGGGTGTAGGAATTATATGTGCAGCAAACCGCGTAAAACAAGCACCTGAGGGATCCATGGAGCAGGTGATTGCTTCCATGACAACACTTAACCGCACAGCATCTGAGATTGGAAGAAATTTTTGCATACATGCCTGTACAGATGTGACAGGATTTGGATTTTTAGGTCATCTTCATGAGATGATGGATGGAAGGCTTTCGAGTGTAATCTATGCCGATCAGGTTCCAGTATTTGATGGTGCAATGGAATGTGCTGAAGAATTTTTATTGACTGCAGCAGGTCAAAAAAATAGAAACCATCTTGAAGGATATGTGCAGTTTGAGGATGTATCATTTGGCATGGAAGAAGTGCTGTATGATCCACAGACGTCGGGTGGATTATTGTTTGCTGTACCAAAAGCACAGGCAGATGAATTGTGTGAAAAGCTGCAAAAAGCAGGTCTTCCAGCTGCTATCGTAGGAGAAGTGACAGAGCAAAAAAAATCAGAAATTTTTGTAATTAATCATAAGAAAAAATAGTGAAAAACAGGAGAAAAACATTATGAAAAAAGAAGTAAATGCAATTGGCGATATCTGTCCAATTCCATTAGTGAAGGCAAAAGAAGCAATCAAAGAATTAAATGGAGCAGGTGTAGTAGAGGTATTAGTAGATAATGAAATTGCTGTACAGAATTTAACGAAAATGGCGCAGCAAAAAGGATATGGCTGTGCATCTAAAAAGGTAAAAGATCAGGAATATCGTGTAACGCTGACAGTTGGAGAGACAGATGAACAAACAACACAAAAACCTGATAGTGAAACTGCAAAGAATATAGAAGAATGTATTCCATGTGCACCGGCAAAGAAGACTAGTCTTGTTGTTATTTCTTCTAAAACTATGGGAGGTCCAAATGAGCAGTTGGGCGCAACATTATTAAAGGGCTTTATTTATGCACTGACACAGCAGGATGAGCTGCCGGATCAGATACTTTTTTATAATGGCGGTGCATTTTTAACGTGTGAGGGCTCAGAATCATTAGAAGATCTTAAAAGCCTAGAAGCACAGGGCGTAGAGATTCGCACATGCGGTACATGCCTGAATTTTTATGGATTGACAGAAAAGCTCCAGGTTGGAGACGTTACAAATATGTATGATATAGCAGAGCGAATGAGCAAAGCAGATAGGATTATAAAACCATGATTTATCTGGATAATGCAGCAACTTCTCTGCAAAAGCCAAAAGAAGTAGAAGAAGAAATGATTAGAGCCCTACATACGATGGGCAATCCTGGGCGTGGTGCGCATGATGCCACGCTGCAGGCAGGAAGATGCGTTTATCAGGTTAGAGAGCAGTTAGCACAGCTTTTTAACGCAGAGAGTGCTGATGGCATTGCATTTACATCAAATGCCACCGAAGCCTTAAATACAGCGATTTTAGGGTTGTTTCAAAAAGGCGATCATGTGATTACAACAGTGTGTGAACATAATTCGGTGCTGCGTCCACTTTATCGCCTGCAAAAGCAGGGAGTAGAAGTAAGCTTTTTATCTGCAGATGAACAGGGAATATTAGACTACGACAAGCTTCCGGCACTGATAAAAGAAAATACAAAAGCAGTCATTGTAACACATGCATCGAATCTTACAGGAAATATCACGGATCTGGAATGCATAAAAAAAGAAATATCACATAAAGATATCCTTCTTATTGTAGATGCTTCTCAGACAGCCGGAATTTTGACGATTGATGTGCAGAAAATGGGAATCGATGTCCTTTGCTTTACAGGACATAAGGGGCTGATGGGACCACAGGGAACAGGCGGACTTTATGTGCGTCAAGGAGTAAAAATAAATCCCTTAAAGGTCGGAGGAAGTGGTATTCACAGCTTTGATCATGATCATCCAAAGGCAATGCCAGAGCACCTTGAAGCCGGCACATTGAATGTACATGGAATTGCTGGCCTTGGCGGTGCGCTGAACTATTTGAGTGAGATTGGCACAGAAGCGATTATAAAAAAAGAAAGATCGCTTATAAAACGATTAGAGGATCAGATTCATGATCTGCCGAACATCCACCTGTATGGAAATCCAGACAGCAACCAGAGAGTGGGGATTCTTTCATTTAACATGGGAGATGAAGATTCTGCTTATGTTGCAGACTGGCTTTTTGAAGAGAAAGAAATTGCTGTCCGTTCAGGTGCTCATTGTGCGCCGCTCATGCACGAGACATTGGGCACAAAAATGCAGGGAGCTGTTAGAATATCTGTGTCTCATAAAAATACAGAGGAAGAAATTGACAGAACAGCAAATGCGATTAAAAAGTTGTCACAGCTGCTTGAATAATGGGAGAGTCAATCTGATATGAGAATAAAAAAGAAAACCTGGATTTTAACATTTGAAAGTACTACGCAGGCAATGGCAGCTGATAAATTTGGCATAGAGCAAAAATTGCCGGGGCGACTGATCCCGATTCCACGGGAAATCACCGCAGGTTGTGGTCTTTGCTGGAAAGCTGACCCAAAAGAAAGGGAAAAAGTGTTAGAAGCATTACAGGCAGATGGACATCACTGGGAGGCAGAGTATATTTTAGAATTGTAATGTGAAAGGAAACTTCCGATGAAAAAAAGTGATCTGATTATAGTGCGCGGTGCTGGTGATCTGGCAACGGGAACGATTCATAGATTAAAAAAGAGTGGATTTCGTTTACTAGTGTTGGAAACTGATTATCCGGCTGCCATTCGAAGACAGGTGGCTTTAAGCGAGGCAGTTTATAGCAAAAGTGCCTGTGTGGAAGGTGTAGAGGCAGTCCGTGTAAAAGATGAAAAACAAATGCTTGATGCATGGAAAAACGACAAAGTACCAGTAATGGTTGATCCAATGGGAGAAAGCATTGCTTCAATGCAGCCAAAAGTTGTAGTCGATGCGATTCTTGCAAAACATAATCTCGGAACTAATAAAAATATGGCACCACTTACTATTGCACTTGGTCCTGGTTTTACTGCAGGTGTCGATGTGGATGTTGTAATTGAGACAAAGCGCGGTCACAATTTGGGCCGGGTGATTCGCGAAGGAAGTGCATATCCAAATACGGGAATACCAGGCATAATCGGCGGTTACGGAGCAGAGCGTGTCATTCATGCACCGGCAGAGGGCCTATTAAAAAACAAGAGTAAAATTGGCGATATCGTAGAAAAAGGTCAGGTGATAGCTGTAATTGAAGCATCAGACAAAGAAAACGAAAGCGCCTCAGATGTAAAAAAAACAGAGGTGAGAGCAACTATTGACGGTCTTCTTCGTGGACTTATTCGAGACAATTATCCAGTCACAAAAGGCTTTAAGATTGCAGATATTGATCCAAGAAAAGAAGAATTGGCAAATTGCTTTACGATTTCAGATAAGGCAAGATGCATTGCGGGAAGCGTCTTAGAAGTTATCTGCGAAGCATTAGAGTAAACAAAGAAAGTAAGGAAAATATTATGAAACTAATGAAAACAGAAGAAGCCGTGGGACAGGTATTGTGCCATGATATCACACAGATTATTCCTGGTGTGACAAAAGATGCGGTATTTCGAAAGGGTCACATAATCACAAAGGAGGATATTCCTGTCCTTTTAAGTGTTGGAAAGGAACATATATATATTTGGGAAAAGGATGAGCATATGCTGCACGAAAATGAGGCAGCACAAATTCTTTATGAGATGTGTAGAAACGAGCATATGCATCCATCTGCTGTAAAGGAAGGAAAAATAGAGCTTATTGCGGATTGTGACGGTCTTTTTAAGGTTGATCGCGAGAAGCTAAGGAAAGTCAATAGTCTGGGAGAAATGATGATTGCGACACGTCATGGCAACACCTTTGTAAAGAAAGGTGATAAGTTAGCTGGGACGAGAATCATTCCGCTTGTGATTGAAAAAGAAAAAATGGAGCGCGCAAAAGAGATTTGTAATGACGGGTCTATTTTGGAAATAAAGCCGCTGCAGCCAAAAAAAGCTGCGATTTTAACAACAGGAAGTGAAGTTTATCACGGACGCATTCAGGATAAATTTACGCCAGTTCTAGTAGAAAAATTAAAGGAATATGGCAGTGAAGTGATATTCCACGAGATTTATGATGATGACAATGAGGCAATTACTAAGGGCTGCCTTAGTGCTATAGAACAGGGCGCAGAGCTTGTTTTATGCACGGGTGGCATGAGCGTAGATCCAGATGACAAAACACCGCTTGCCATCAAAAATACGGGGGCAAGAATTGTTTCTTACGGTGCACCGGTTCTTCCGGGAGCAATGTTTTTAGTATCTTATTATGAATATAAGGATAAAACGATTCCGATTGTGGGACTGCCGGGCTGTGTTATGTATGCAAAAAGAACGATTTTTGATCTGGCATTGCCGCGCTTGTTAGCGGATGATTTTATCACGGCAGAGGAACTGGCATTACTGGGAGAAGGTGGACTATGTTTAAACTGTCCAGTCTGTACTTATCCTAACTGCGGTTTTGGAAAAGGCTGGTAAGCAGAATGCTGGATCAATATGGAAGAAATATTACTTACTTGCGTATTTCGATCACAGATCGATGTAACCTGCGCTGTAAGTATTGCATGCCAGATGGAGTTACAGATGTAGGAATGAAAAATATTCTTACGTTTGAGGAAATCTGGGAGATTGTAAGGGCTGGCGTCAGCCTTGGCATTACGCATGTCAGAATTACAGGCGGTGAGCCGTTAGTGCGAAAAGGCTGTGTAGATCTCATTCGAGGGATTAGGGCAATTCCGGGTGTAGAAACGATCACAATGACCACGAATGGAGTTTTACTTAGAACTTATGCTGCTTCATTAAAGGAAGCGGGATTGGACGGATTAAATGTGAGTCTGGATACCCTTGATTTTGAAGAATTTGCATCACTTGCAGGAAGGCAAAATTTAAAAGAAGTACTTGATGGGATACAGGCGGCAAAAGAAATGGGGCTGCCTGTGAAAATCAATGCAGTCAATCGAAAAGAGCTAAATCCTATTTCTCTTGTTTTGTATGCACAGCAGGAAAAAATACCGCTTCGTTTTATTGAGATGATGCCGGTTGGCTATGGAAAACAGTATGTAGGAAGAAGTAATGATGAACTGAGAGCATGTCTTGAAGATGAGTTTGGAAAGTCAGAAATGATCACGTATCAAGCAAATCAAAAAAAACAGATATCACACATGGTTCAGACATTACATACAAAAGAAGTCCCAATAGGAAGCGGCCCGGCAGTGTATTATAGGTTTTCCGAATTAACAATACCAGTTGGCTTTATAAGTGCAATTCATGGAAAGTTTTGTGAAAGCTGCAACAGAGTTAGATTGACGGCACAGGGGTATTTAAAGCTGTGTCTTTGCTATGATAAAGGAATTGATCTGCGTCAGATTCTGCGAGGAGAAGAAACTGGGCAAAACGAAAAAAATATACAAAAAGCGCTAAATGAGAAACTAACAACTGCAATGAGAGCAGCCATTTACAAAAAGCCGGCAGCTCATTGCTTTGAGCATCCAGAGGAGATGACTGAAATCAACGAGATGGTCAAAATTGGTGGGTAGAAGCCGATAAAGTTAAAGACCAGCAGCGCGACAGGAAAGGAACAACAAAAGTGGGAGTCATTAAAGGAATCTGTATCAGCGAAAAGCGCGGTACGGCAAAACATGAAATTGAAGAAGCAGTTTTTGTGAAGGACTGGGGAATTGAGAAAGATGCACATGCAGGTCACTGGCACAGACAGGTAAGCCTTCTGTCATATGAAAAAATAGAGGAATTTAGAAAAAAAGGAGCGCAGATTGGACTTGGCGCTTTTGGAGAAAACCTGATCGTAGAGGGCTATGATTTTCGAAATCTTCCAGTGGGAACACGATTTCAATGCGGTGATGTC
>ENA-ORUQ01000815-ORUQ01000815.1-human-gut-metagenome-genome-assembly--contig:-NODE-815-length-33051-cov-7.695812_pt1 | contig 33051 bp, 23 predicted proteins | sample MGYA00242081_ERZ509211 | MGnify/ENA primary metagenome ERZ509211 (study PRJEB26280, sample SAMEA2338785) | human gut metagenome | biome: human gut; feature: human-associated habitat; material: faeces...
CGGCGGGCCAGCGGCAGGGTCATCTGGAAGCCGCTGTCTTTTTCCAGACCCGAGAAGTTCAGGCTGGCCACCGGGATCTCCGGGTAGCCTGCCTTGACCAGTGCCTTGCGCAGCAGGTGGATGTAGTTGGAAGCACGGCAGCCACCGCCCGTCTGGGTGATGAGCAGGGCCGTATGTTCGAGATCATATTTGCCGCTGTTCAGGGCATCCAGGAACTGGCCGATGACCAGCAGCGCCGGGTAGCAGGTATCGTTGTGGACGTACTTCAGGCCCAGCTGTGCCACGGCGCTGCCGCAGTTGCCCAGGATCTCGCACTTGTAGCCATCGTATTCCAGTGCATATTTCAGCAGCCGGAACTGGGTGACGGCCATGTTGGGGATGAGGATGGTATGGGTCTTCTTCATCTCCGGGGTAAATTTTGGATATTGATATTCCATAGGTTATCTCCTGTCCTCATCGCGCTCATCCAGAGCAGCAAACAGGCTGCGCAGGCGGATGTTGACCGCGCCAAGGTTGGTGATCTCATCGATCTTGAGCTGAGTATAGAGCTTGCCGCCCTCCTGCAGGATCTCGCGGGTCTCGTCGGTGGTAATAGCGTCCACGCCGCAGCCGAACGAAACCAGCTGCACCAGATCCATATCTTTCTGGGTGGTGCAGTACTTGGCCGCTGCATACAGGCGGCTGTGGTAGGTCCACTGGTTCAGGACGCTGGTGGGGAATTTCTCCACCCGGTTGGAAATGCTGTCCTCGGTGACCACTGCCGCGCCGTGGCGGGTGATGAGGTGGTCGATCCCGTGGTTGACCTCCGGGTCCACATGATACGGACGGCCCGCCAGCACGATGATCCGTTTGCCCTGACGGCGAGCTTCGTCAATGATCTCGCTGCCCTTGACCCGAATTTTTGCCATGTGGACCTCGTACTCGGCGTAGGCTGCATCGGCTGCCTCCTGCACCTCTTTCTCCGAGATGCCGCCGAAGTACTTGGGCAGAACATTTTTCGCCATCTTGTGGACGAAATCTTTCGGGCGATGAATGCCAACGTAATCGTAAATGAACTTCTTGCCCTCCAGTTCCGGGCAGTTGCCTGCCAGAACCTCGGGGTAGTAAGCCACCACGGGGCAGTTATAATGGTTATCCCCCAGCCCCTCATCGACATTGTAGGTCAGGCAGGGGTAGAAGATGGCATCCAGCTGCATCTGGCTCAGGGCCTTGATGTGGCCGTGGCTGAGCTTGGCCGGGAAGCAGGCCGTATCGCTGGGGATGGTCGCCTGACCGGCCAGATAGAGGCCGCGGCTGGACACCGGGCTGGTGTGGACGGCAAAGCCAAGCTTGGTCCAGAACGCGTACCAGAACGGTAGCAGTTCATAGAAGCCCAGGCAGAGCGGGATGCCGATGGAGCCGCGCTTGCCGGGTACCGGCTTGTAGCTGGCCAGAAGCTGCTGCTTGTAGGCGTAGAGGTTGAGGCTGTTGTCCTCGCTCTTGCCCGTCACCGGCTTATCGCAGCGGTTGCCCGAGATGAATTTGCGGCCATCGGCAAAGGTATTGACGGTGAGCTGGCAGTGGTTGCCGCAGCCGCCGCACTTGACGCTGACCACTTTCTGGTCAAAGTTCTTGAGCTCGGCCTGGCTCATCATATCGGAGACCGTTTTGCCGTTCTTTTTGCTCTGGCGCAGACCGAACAGTGCCGCACCGTAAGCGCCCATCAGGCCCGCGATGTCGGGACGGATGACCTCGACGCCCATTTCTTTTTCAAAGGCACGGAGGACGGCTTCGTTATAGAATGTACCGCCCTGCACCACGATCTTCCGGCCCAGCTCCTCGGGGCTGGAAGCGCGGATGACCTTGTACAGCGCGTTTTTGACCACGCTGATGGACAGACCGGCCGAAATGTTCTGGATGGATGCACCATCTTTCTGGGCCTGCTTGACCGAGCTGTTCATAAACACGGTGCAGCGGCTGCCCAGATCCACGGGGCGGTCTGCAAACAGGCCGAGAGCAGCAAACTCCTTGACGTCATACCCCAGCGCCTGGGCAAAGGTCTGCAAAAAGCTGCCGCAGCCGGAAGAACAGGCTTCGTTCAGGAAGATGTTGCTGATGGCACCATCCTCGATCTTGAAGCACTTCATATCCTGGCCGCCGATGTCGATGATAAAATCGACATCCGGCATAAAGTATTTGGCGGCCGTAAAGTGGGCCACCGTTTCCACCAGACCGTAATCACAGCGGAACGCGTTTTTCACCAGCTCCTCGCCATAGCCGGTTGTGGTCACACTGGCCACCTGCAGGCCCGGGTGCTCCTTGTAAATTTTGAGCAGCTGCTCCCGGATCAGGGGCAGCGGGTTGCCGAGGTTGGGCTGGTAATTGGTGTACAGGATCTGGCTCTTCTCGTCCACGACCACCAGTTTGACGGTGGTGGAGCCGGAGTCGATGCCGATATGCACCGGGCCGCACTGGGCGCTGAACGGCACCCTGGGCACGCTGTGGGACATGTGCCGGGCATGGAACGCCTCGTACTCTTCCTTGTTGGCAAAGAGGGGCGGCTCGCTGGCATAGGTTGCCGTGGCGGCGTACTCATCCAGCGCCTTGGCCACCTCCGAGAGGTTGAACGCCTTATCCGCGTAAAGGGCGGCACCCAGCGCCACATACAGCAGGCTGTTCTCAGGGCAGGTGCCCGTTACGCCCAGCGCTTCATCAAAGCTCTTGCGCAGCACGGTGCTGAACGTCAGCGGCCCGCCCAGATACAGGATGTTGCCCTGGATGGGGCGGCCCTGTGCCAAGCCGGCAATGGTCTGGTTGACCACTGCCTTATAGATGCTGGCCGCGATATCTTCCGTCCGGGCACCCTGGTTGATCAGGGGCTGGACGTCGCTCTTGGCAAACACGCCGCAGCGGGAAGCGATGGTATAAGTACGCTGTGCCTGCTCGGCTGCTTTGTTCATCTCATCGGCGCTCATTTTCAGCAAAGTTGCCATCTGATCGATGAACGCGCCCGTGCCGCCGGCACAGCTGCCGTTCATCCGCACCTCGGTGCCGTTGGTCAGGAACAGGATCTTTGCATCCTCGCCGCCCAGCTCGATCACGCAGTCCGTCCGGGGGACAAACCGCTTGACAGCCACACGGGTGGAGAAGACCTCCTGCACAAAGGGCACCTTGCAGCTGTCGGCCAGGCCCATGCCTGCCGAGCCGGAGATGCTGAGCAGGGCGGTCTGCCCGTGCAGCTGCTCGGTATCAATGCGGCGCAGCAGTTCCTGCGCCTTTTCCAGAATATGACTATAGTGTCGCTCGTATGTCGAATACACCAGCGCATCGTTTTCATCCAGCACCACGCATTTGATGGTAGTGCTGCCGATGTCAAGACCTACTCTCACAGTTGTTTTTCCTCCTTGAAGGATCGTGCTCCCCTGCCCTGCCCCGATGCGTGCAGGGGCAAAAAACAGGGAGGAGCCGAAGAAACACTCTCCGGCCCGCATACGGGGATATTATAAACCAAATGGGTGGGACATTCAATCCGCAGTCTTTATTTTACACGTTAAAAATAGTAATTTCGATGCAAAAAGTTAAACATTTTGTGAATTTGCCAAAAGCGGCAGCCCATTTTTCGGCATTTTGGCAAAAAATTTTTACCATTCGCTTTTTGCATCGTTCCAAGCGAAACTTTCCTGCCCACATTGATTATACTTTAACATAAAGCGGGTTCTTTTTGAATTTTTCGCTGGCTAAGATTTGGTGAAGAAAGATGGAAGAGATTGATGGGACGATCCTCCCGGGTGGTGTTCTCGGCAGTCCGGCAATGGCAGCCCTCTTCGGCGCGGGTGCAGCCAAGCGCGTGGAAACGAACAGACTTTTTATTTTACAGTTTTCCCCGTTTTTCCGCAACGCTCAAAAAGGGCAGGCGCGCGGCCTGCCCTTTTGTGGTTCTGAGTTTTTATACGCGATGCTTTGACCGCAGCAGCAAGGTCTTCCAGCTGGGCATCTCATTGCGCAGGGTGTCCCAGGCAGGCATCGCCGTCCGGGTAGTGGCACGGATGGCCTCAAACGCCTCATCGTGGTAGTGCATCTCTTCCACGGCATGCATGGCGTGGTCGCTGGCACACAGGCGGCCCAGCGGCGTTTTCGTCATCATCAGCATCATTCTGTCCATCTTTTTGCGACCGGGGGTGCAGGCCTCGTAGTAGCTGGTGTTCTCCGCGTCGTTTACCGGGACGCCTGCCGCCTTGAGCATCATGCAGCCCTCCCACGCCGCGTCGAGCATGAGCTTGCGCTGCTCGGCGGTGGCCTTGGTCAGGTCACCATTGCAGGCGTAGCAGACATAGCACACGGGCAGGATCAGGGCCAGGTGGCACTTGAGCCACTCGTCCATATCGCTGTAGAACGTCAGCTTGTACTTGACGCCCGCAAACGCCGCCTGCAGCCGCTGGCGGAATGTACCGGACAACGGCGCTGTCGCGCCGCCTACCGTCATGCCAATGCCCGCGTGGACACTGATGACCTGGCCGTTCTCCCGGCGTCCGCCGTTGTTCTGGAAGCCGAACGCGATCTTATCCGCCGGGCGCTGCATGGCCTGCAGGACAGAGCGAGCATGGGGCTGGTTGCCCACAAACACAAAAAACTCGCTCTTGTTCTGCTTGAGGACGGGCAGGATCTCCGGCAGCTGGCCTGCCTGCACCGTGACAAACACGATGTCATAGCTTTCCTCCGGGGCCAGCGTTTCAATGGTCGGCACACGGTCCACAGTCGTTTTGAGCTGGGCCCAGTGGCGGATGGTGAGGCCTTTCTGGTCGATCCGCTCTTTCCACTCGCCCCGCGCCAGCAGAGTCACCGTGTTTTTCTCGTTTTGTGCCAGCCGGTGGGCCAGCTCACAGCCCTGCACGCCTGCACCGTACACTAAGATCCTCATGAAAACGCACCTCCTGCAATGAAAGATGGTTATTTATGGAACAACGAGCTCAAAAAACCTTTTTTCTCATAGGGATGGCTCTGGGCACCTTTGACGGTATAGCCTGTCTCGGCAATGGCCGCCTTGAGGGCGTCAATATCCAGCTCCTGCTCCGAGAGGATGACCGTCTCGCCCTTGGTGTGGGAAGAGGTCACCTTTTTGACATCCGCCGTCTTGCGGACCGTCTCATTGACGTGGCTCTCACACATGCCGCACATCATGCCATCTACTTTTAAAATCGTCTCGATCATCTGAGGAAACCTCCAAGAATTTTTTGCCTCTGCCGCAGCTTTTGCAGATTGCACAAAGGCAGCAGCTTAAATTTAGGCATTTTGTTAGCAAGAGCTAACCAGCAAACCAAACAAATCGCTGTCCGGATGCACACCGGGCAGCGGCCCGCCCCGCGGCGGGATCAGAGCCTGATCTCTGCTTTTATCATACCACAGAGATGGGGAATGCGCAAGCGGTGCATACAGGTCCACAGCGTAAAAAACCGTCTCTTGTCAAAGGCAGTGAAACGTGGTACAGTAAACGGGCAATCGCTTCCATTTTATCGGATATGATCTTACGAGGGGTTTTATGAAACAGAACAATCGTTTTTGCGTGCTGGCACTGACCGCTGTGCTGGCACTGACTCTAACCGCCTGCTCCGAGACGGCTGATGGCTCCGCCGCATCGGGCAGCACCCAGACCACGCAGCCTGCCCAGAGCACCGCCCAGCAGGACGCTTCCGCCGGGACTCCCTCTGCCAGCCAGCAGACCGAGGTACTGGGCAGCCTGACCTCCTCCGAGCTGCAGGAACTCGTCTCCGGCAGCACCACGCTGGAGCAGCTGACCCAGCAGCGCGCCGAGGCTGCTGACCCCGGCACGGGGAGCACCACTGCCCTGCCGGAGTATGAGCAGCAGCTGCAGGCTCTCATCAACCAGCTCTACGCCGTCAAGGCCCGGGCCGAGAGCAGCCTGAACAACACCATCCAGTCGGCCACGGCAGAGTACAAGGCTCTGCCTGCCGCCAAGCAGACCAAGAGCCGCAAAATCGCCATCGTGATGGGCAAGGCCAGTGAGCTGAAAGCCATGGAGGCTTCCTGTGACAAAGAGGTGGACGACATCGTAAACCAGATGCGCGCCCTGCTGACCCAGAACGGCCAGAGCACCGCCCTGGCCGACGAGGCACTGGCTGCCTACAAGGCCCAGAAGAGCGAAATGGTCTCTTCCCTCACCAGCAAACTCTACGGCTGAGCGCCGAACGCGTTTCCCCTGCAATTTGTGCCGGAATATCCCCGGTACCCGTTGCAGGGGTTCTTTTTTGCCCGAAGAAATTCTGTTCCTGTCGGGCAGCCGCATTTTACAACTCCGGTCAGGTTTCTGTTCCACCCCTGCACAGTATCCGCTCCAAAATCATCGCCAGAGTTTTACTTCCGTTTGTAAATTTCGCCAATCTTTTGCATATTCCGGGTTTTTTTCCAATTTTGCTTGAATTGTGGGGACATACCGTTTAAAATTAGATGGGGTGTTAGAGCCTTTGTCTTTCTGCGTCAATTTTTAGAGAGGCGAAGGGCATGTCCCCACGTAATTTCAACTGAGAAAGGCGATGAGGCTAATGGAAATGGAAGAAGAAGTGATCGACCTGAGCGAGCTGCTGCGGCTTTTGTGGAGCCATGTGCTGCAGATCGTGGCGGTAGGCCTTGTGGCGGCGGTGATCAGCTTTCTGGTGTGCACGTTCGCGCTGACGCCCCGGTATCAGGCGTCCGTCAACATGATCGTCAATACCCGGCAGGATAACACGACGACCGTGAGCAACGACAACATCACCTCGGCAAAAAACATGATCGACACCTATGCAGTCATCATCAAGAGCAACCTCGTGCTCAACGATGTCATCCAGCGGATGGGCCTGGACATGACCTACAGCCAGCTGGCAGACAGCATCACGGTGGGCAGCGTCAACTCCACCCAGATCATGGCCATTACGGTGACCAATGAGAACCCGGGCCTGGCGGGCAAGATCGCGCAGACGATCGCGGAGGTCGCGCCGGACGTGATCGTGGAAAAGGTCGAGGCAGGCTCCTGCAAGGCAGTGAGCGACGTGGAGATCGACGCCACGCCTGTCTATCCCCAGACCAAGAAGACCACGCTGCTCTGCGCTCTGGCCGGTATGGTAGCGGCCTGCGCTCTGCTGGTGGTCAGCCACCTGCTGCACAACTACATTGTAGACGACGAAGATGTTCAGAAGAAGCTGGACCTCCCTGTTTTGGGCTTTATCCCTGAGGTGTGATGTAAGATGTGGAATCCGTTCAAACCGAAAATTGAAAACTCTGACCCCGGCCAGCGCTCCCTGCAGCTGATCTCCCAGAAAGGAATGCCCTTTGCGTATGTGGAAGCTTACAAATCCCTGCGCACCAACCTGAACTTTCTGACCAGCTCCACCGGAGCCCGCGCCATTGTGGTCACCAGTACCATGCCGGAAGAGGCCAAGAGCAACGTCTCGGTCAACCTGGCCCTGACCCTGGCCGAAGACGGCAAAAATGTAGTCCTGGTGGACTGCGACCTGCGCAAGCCCGTGCTGCACAAATACCTGAAAGCCGGTCACAATGTGAAAGGCGTCTCCAATATTGTCTCCAACCAGTGCAAGCTGGAAGAGGCTCTGCTGCGGCTGGAGCAGTTCAAGATCACGTTCCTGCCCGCCGGCACGCCCCCTCCGAACCCCTCGGAGCTGCTGGGCTCGGCCCGGATGCAGCAGATGATCCAGCAGCTGCGCGCCACTTTTGATTATGTCATCTTTGACGCGCCTCCCATCTCCATGGTGACAGACGCGGCGGTCATCGGCAATCAGGTGGACGGTGCTCTGTTTGTTGTTCGTTCCAGCTACGCCCCGGCCGAGTCCGTGGAGGCCGCTGTCAAGAAGCTGAAAGACACCGGCGTAAAAGTGCTGGGTGCCGTGCTGACCCGCTATGACGCCAAGACGGCGCTCAAGGGCTCCAACTACGCTTACAACTATTATAGCTACGGCTACTCCTACGGTCCCCCCCCCCCAGACGGATCCGGCGGCATCGCAAAGCCCGGAAAAGCGAAAACACGCAAAGCCAGCCGAAAGGGTAACGAACCATGACTGATCTGCACTGCCATATCCTGCCCGGTATTGACGACGGTGCCAAAGATGTCTCAGTCTCGCTGGAGCTGCTCCACAAGGAGTATGAGGACGGTGTGCGCAACATCGCGTTCACCAGCCATTTCAACAGCGAGCGCACCACGGTGGAAGCTTTTCTGGAAAAGCGTGCCGACGCCTACGCGCGGCTGACCGAGGCACTGAAAGAAGAGCCGATGGACTTCCGGTTCAAGCTGGGCAGCGAAGTTTACTTTTCTCCCAAGCTCTGTGAGCTGGACGCCAAGGCCCTCTGCATGGGCGACACCGCCTACATGCTCATTGAGTTTCCCACCACCCATAAGCCTCATTTTATCAAGCAGACCCTGTACGCTTTGCAGGAACAGGGCATCCTGCCGCTGATCGCGCACATTGAGCGTTACCCCTATGTGCTGGACGACCCCACCCTGCTGTATGAGTGGGTGGCCGCCGGTGCTTACGCGCAGATCAACGCCGGGGCCCTGCTGCAAGATGCAAAGCTCCGCAAGAAGCTCTGCAAATTTATCTCGTGGGGGCTCGTGCATGTGCTCTCCACGGACACCCACTCCCCGGACAAGCGCCCGCCCCGGATGGCGGAGGGCATCCAGATGCTGCAGAAGACTCTGGGCACTGAGATCGCCGACCGGATCGTCCGCAACGGTGACGAGCTGTTTGACGACCAGGAGCTGGACATCATCTCCCCGCACCAGCCCAAAAAGATGCTGGGCATGTGGATTTGATCATCTTTTGTCTTTGATTGAAAATCCGATATTTTTATTATAAACTTTGAAAAAGAGGAATTTTATTATGAACTATCCTGTTGCTTATGCCGTGATCCCCGAAGAAGAAAAGACCTACATCGTCGGCAGCGGCGATGTTCAGTACGAGAAGCTGTTCAACTACTTCATCGGCGACTTCCTGCGTGACACCGTCAAGAGTGACGTCCGCAACGCCATCTGGAACAGCGCCAAGCAGAGTTCTTTCACTCCCATTGCCAACTGGTTCAAGAACGTGGACGACATGGGTGTCATTGCACACCTGGGCTACTTCTACGGCTTCTGGCACATCTGGAGAGACGTTAAGGGCTACCTGGGCTAATTAAAAAGTAACGTATATGCAAAAGAAACAAATTTTTCAGCTCGTGCTTCTGGCTGTGGGTGCGGTCCTGGCTGCCGTGATCGGCTTCTGGCTCGTGCCGTTGAGCAATTACGTCAAGGCCCGCACGGCTCCGCTGGATGAGACCATCCTGGAAGCCGAAAGCAGCACGCGGGAGGTGGTCACCATCTCGGATACCGAACTTTCCCAGCTCATCAGCGGTGAGCTGACCCTGGATGCACTGGCCGACCTGCCCGGCGTCATCACCGTGGAGCCCGCCGGCACCACGGCAGGTGCCGCCCAGAGCGGCGGCGCGGCCAATCGCTCCCCTGCGGACGAGACTTCCGCTTCTGCCATTGCAGAGAGCGAAGCTTCTTCGGACGCTGCTTCCCGTGAGGCACAGGCCGATGCAGAAACGCCCGCCCAGAGCAGTGCTGTCTCCGGCAGCACCGGAGCTTCCGGCAATGACAGCCTCTCGGAGGCCGCCTATGAGGGCGAAGTCAAGGCACTGGTCCAGCAGCTCTATGCCGTGAAAGGCCGGGCGGAAAGCGGCCTGAATGCCTGCATTGCTTCCGCCAAGGCAGAGTATAAATCTCTGCCGCCGGAGCAGCAGACCCGCAGCCGCAAAATTGCCATCTGCATGTCCAAAGCCGGCCAGCTCTCGGCCCTGCAGGCCTCCTGCGACAGTGAGGTCAACCGCATTGTGAGCCAGATGCGCTCGGTGCTCAAGGCCAACGGCCAGAGCACCGCCCTGGCAGACCAGGCCATGAGCAGTTACAAGAGCCAGAAGAGCGCCCGGCGGGCGGCTCTGATGAGCCAGCTTTACGGCTGAGCCGCTTTTTGATCACCCTTTGGAGGAACCAGCGTGGAACAACTCACATTTTCGCAGCACGTTGCGGCAAACGGCGGTTCCCTGCCCTGGCAGGACGCTGTGCGCCTGACGCTGCTGACCATCCAAACCATTTCGGCTCAGGCAGACCCGGAAACCACCTATATGGATGTCTGCCCGGAGCAGATCGTACTGAGCAAAGACGCCCGGGAAGTGCTCTCCTGCGGTAAGCCCCACTCCCTGAAAGAGTGGGACGCCGCCGATGCCGCCAACCCGCAGCTGCTGCCCTGGGAGTTCTGGAACGCCTGGAGTGCCCGCACCCCGGCTGCTCAGGTCTACCCGGTCGCGGCCTGCCTTTTCGGCGCTCTGAGCGGCCACCTGCCCATGGCGGCCAAAGCCCGGCTGAACGGTGCGGCGCTTCGCACCCTGACCGACATCCCGGACGCGCTGAACAATGTGCTCCAGAAAGGCCTTGCTCTGAACGCAGCCGACCGCTGGCCGTCGCTGGAGGCATTCCGGGCGGCTCTGGTCGATGCCACCAAAATCGAGATCGCGGTGGATGACACTCCTGAAAAAGACGACGACACTCCCGCCCTGCAGGCAGGTCAGCTGGACCTGAGCAAGGTACGCACCGTCGATGCACCCAAGGGGCCGCAGGCGGTCTACAAGCCCACGGCCCAGAAAAAATCCGTCAAGCTTGGCCCCCTGCTCCCGGTGGCTGTCCTCTCGGTTGCGTTCCTGGGCGGCCTGCTGGCCTATCAGTTCACCCTGCGGGGTACCCCGACGGCGGAAGAGCTCTTCCTGCCCACGGCAACGGCCAAGACTTCCAGCAGCTCCAAAGCCGCGGAATCGGAACGTGAAGCCGCTTCCAGTGCGGCAGAGAGCGAAGCAGCTTCTTCCAGTGAGGCTGCTGCCTCCTCCCCCGCCGCCAGCGAAGCTCCGGCCAGCGCTCCCTCCACCAAGCAGGAGGAGCCCGCCAGCAGCGCGGCTTCTTCCAAGGCGGCATCCAGTGCAGCCAGCAGTTCCAAGGCCGCCAGCGCTTCCAGCAAAAAAGAGGAGAAGCCCGCTTCTTCGGCCAGCAGTGCATCCAGCACGGCTTCTTCGGAGGCTGCTGCCAGCTCCGCGGCCCCGGAAAACGTGACCCAGACGCTGACCCTTGCCGACGGCAGCAAGTTTGTGGGCAAGGTGGACGGCTCCAAGCAGACCGGCACCCTGACCAAACCCAACGGCGATGTCTATACCGGCACCTTTACGGACGGCAAGCTGGAGGGTAAAGGCACCCTGAAAACCGCCAGCGGCAACAGCTATGACGGCAACTTTGCAGGCGGCCAGCCCAGCGGCTCCGGTACCATGAAGTATGCCAACGGCAGCACCTACACAGGCAGCTGGGCCGATGGCCAGCGCAGCGGCTCCGGCACGGTGAATTACGCCAACGGGGATCAGTTCTCCGGCAGCTTTGCCGCCGACCTGCGGGACGGCAGCGGCACCTACACCTGGGCCAACGGCACCACCTACCGCGGCACCTGGAAAGCAGGCGAAGCGCGGAAAGGCGGCACCTACAGCTATACCGATGCAGGCGTGAAAGAGGGCCTTTCCGCAGGCGGCAACCTGACCATGCAGGATTGAGCGCCCTGCCCTCTTGACAAATCGCCTCGGCTGTGATATTCTAAAGCTCCTAAAATATCGTGTGGATTTTTACAGTATCAAGCTATTTTTCGCCACACAATGGTGCAAAAGCCATTGTGTGGCTTTTTTGCGTCCAAATCTCTGCAGCCCCCACCCGATGAAAGGAGATCTCTTCTGTGAACAACACCTTTATGAAAGAGCGCCCGGTCTTCCCGCTTTTGATGTCCATGGCGCTGCCCAATGTCATTTCCATGCTGGTCAACTCGCTGTACAACATTGTGGACAGCCTGTTTGTGGCCCGCATCAACGAATCCGCCATGACGGCCCTCTCGCTGGTCTTCCCGGTGCAGAACCTGCTCAACGCCATTGCCATCGGCTTTGGCATCGGCATCAATGCACTGGTGGCCCTCTGCCTGGGTGCCGGGGAGCACGAAAAAGCCGATCAGGCCGCTACCCACGGCATGGCGTTTTCCCTGCTGCACGGCATCCTCGGCTCGGCCATTGCCATTGCCATCATGCCGTCTTTCCTGGGGCGCTTTACAACGGATGCCGAAGTGCTCTCCATGGGCCTGACCTATTCCCACATCGTGTTTGGCTTTGCCACGGTCAACATGGCCTCCCTGGCTTTTGAGAAGATCTTTCAGTCCGTGGGCCGGATGAAAGTGACCATGGTAGCCCTCATCGTGGGCTGTGTGGGCAACATCATCCTGGACCCGCTGCTCATCTTTGGCATCGGGCCGTTCCCTGCCATGGGCATTGCAGGCGCGGCGCTGGCCACCGGTATCGGCCAGGCACTGAGCACTGGTATCTACCTCGTGGTGTACGCTTCCACGGAGCTGCCCGTCCGGCTGCGCCGCGCCTGCCTGAAGCTGGACAAAGAGCTGGACACCCGGCTCTACTCCATCGGCATCCCGGCCATCCTCAACCTGGCGCTTCCCTCTCTGCTGGTCACGTTCCTCAACAGCCTTCTGGCCGCGTTCTCGGGCAGCTATGTGGTGGTGCTGGGCATCTACTACAAACTACAGACATTCCTCTACCTGCCCGCCAACGGCATCGTGCAGGGAATGCGTCCCCTCATCAGCTACAACTACGGTGCCGGGGAGCACAAACGGGTACGCCAGCTCTACCAGATCACCCTTATCCTGAGCGCCGCCATCATGGCAGCGGGCACCCTTGGCTGTCTGGCAGCCTCGGAGCCTCTCATGCGGCTCTTTACCTCTACCCCGGAGACGGTGGAAGCCGGAAAAGTTGCTCTGCGGATCATCTGCCTGGGCTTTGTGGTCTCCGCCATCTCCACCACCTCTTCCGGCGCGCTGGAGGGTCTGGGCAAGGGCACGCAGTCGCTGGTGATCTCCCTGTGCCGCTACATCGTCTTCATCATGCCGCTGGCCTGGGTGCTCTGCCGACAGTTTGGCCCTGTGGGCGTCTGGAACGCGTTCTGGGCCACGGAAGTGCTCTCCGCCATCGTTTCCCTTATCGTCTACAAAAAGAGCGTCTGACACGTTTTCCGTATCCGCAAAAAAGGCTCCGGGCCTGCACTCCCCTTTCACAGGGAGGCAGGCCCGGAGCCTTTTCCATTTCAGCCCAAGGGCTGGTTTTTATTTGGTGTGCTGCTCGGTGCTCTGGTCGTCCGATTCGATCGGCGTATCCAGTTCCTCCACGGGGGCAGCGTTCTTTTTGGCCTTACGGGCCTTACGCTTGTGGATCAGCTTCCGTGCGAGGAATGCTGCCACCAGCAGCGCGGCTACCGTGCCGCCGCAGAGCTCCCAGAGCGGGATGCCCTTGGGCACAAAGGCCATGACGATCTCGGTCCCGGCAGCCGTAAAGGTGATGTAGCTGCCAAAGGTATCGGTAGGCACTTTGATCCATTTGCCATCCTGCTGGACATAGACGCTGCCCTGCTTGCCCTGCGGCAGATAGCGAATGGTGTGGGTCTCCTGCCCGTCGTCCGAGAAGTCCAGCAGCCACTGCTCGGTGGCATTGGCCACGCCGGACGGCGTCTGGGAGGTAACGCTCAGGGCGTTGGAGCCGCCAAACAGGCCATCCACATAGAAGATCGGACGGCCGTTGATGCGGACATCAATGCTCTTCAGTGCCGGGATGTAAGAGGTGTACAGCGCCGTGACCACGGTGTCCAGATGGAGGTCATCCAGCACCGGGGTGTTCCACTCGGCAAAGTAACCGTCTTTCTGGGGCAGCTCGGGGTAATCCGCCTCGGTAAACGATGCACCGTAAGTAAAGGTGCGCTGGTCCACGATGTGGCCGTCGGCCATAAAGGTCAGCGTCAGCTTCTGGAAGCCCTTGGGCGCGCCCTCCAGTGCCCGCATGGTATCGTAATCAATGGGCTCTGCCTGACCGGCACGGCTGATGCGGTCAACGCCGCGCAGGGTATCGGAGACAAACAGGTTCCCCGTGAACGTACCATCCTGGCCGCCGGAAATGGCGCCCCAATACTGACCGTCGGTGTTGCTGCTGCTCGTGGAGAGGGCCACTTCAGAGTCATCCCCGTCATCGTCCGGCTCATGGATCTCCACCATGGCGCGGTTATCCTTGATGATGCAGCTGTTGCCGGTCAGGACACTGTCCGCGCCCTGGCCCACGATGCCGCCAATGTACTTGCTGCCAGTCAGCTCACACTTGGCCCAGTTGGAGATCAGCTTTGCGGAGGAACGGCCTGCAATGCCGCCCACCTTGTTGTTGCCCTCCACTTTGCCGTAAGCTTCGCAACCCGTGATGTAGCCCAGATCCATCTCGCCGCAGATGCCGCCTGCCGCCTCTTTCTTGGAGGTAACGGTGCCCTCGTTGACACAGTTCATCACCACCGCGCTGATGGTGTACTCGGTGCGCAGGAGCGAACGGTTCTCATCCTTATCGTCGTCTTCGGGGTCAAGGGTGTTTTCCACCGCCATGGTACCCGCAATGCCGCCCACATTCATGTCGGCTTCCACGGTGCCGCGGTTGGTGCAGCCCTCGATCTTGCCCTCGTTCTGGGCCGTCAGATTCTCGGACTCATCTTCAAAGATGTTCTTGCTGCCGGGGTCGCTGATCTCTTCCACAGCATCCAGCAGCAGGTTGGAGACCACATTGATCTGGTCGTTGATGGAGCGGAGGTTGCTGGTGAGGGTGTTGCTGGCCGAGAGCATATCCCGGTTGAGGGTGCTCATCTGGTCGGTCATGTTCGTCACAGCGTCAAACAGTTCATCCTTGGTCGCGGTCATCTCGGAAGAGGGGCGCGGCACATGGATGGGATCCTGCTCCGCCAGCCAGTGAACGATATCCGCCGCCTGGCTGGTCATGCTGGTCAGGCCGCTCATGCCCTCCGCCATGATGCCGAGGCTGGCGGACATGTGGCCCAGCGTTGCGCTGGTGAGGGCGGAATCCGTCTTGAGGATATCCAGAGACTTGTCAAAATCATCCGCAGCCTTGCCCAGATCCTGTGCGGCATCGCTCAGGGAATCCAGACCCGCCTGAATGGAGGCATTGCCGGAACTGATGTTGCCGGTGTTGAAGCCCAGCTTATCCAGAATATCTTCCAGATTGCCCAGCCGGTCGCCCACATTGCCAAGCGCGCCGGACATGCTGGTAAGGGCAGAGGCCATCTGGGGATTGCCCTGCTCCGAAACGAGGTTGGCGGTGTTGCCCAGCAGCGCGCCGATCTGCGTGGCCAGGCCTGCCATATTGCCCACGGCGCGGGTGACCTGCTTGCCGGCGGAAGCCAGCTGGCCGTCATCGGCCAGCAGCGTAGCGCTCCGCAGCAGGCCCAGGCCGGTGGTCAGCAGCTTCATCTGGCCGCTCATGCCGGAGCCCAACGAGAGGATGCTCATGGCGGAATTCGCTACCTGCAGCAGGGAGATGGCTGTTTTGATGTGATCGTCCACCGCGTCACCGGACACGCTGGAATAGCCGCCCAGAATGGTGCTGATGGCGCTGCTCAGGCCGCTGTCGTCCTTGCCCGGCAGCGAGGCGATCAGGTCGTCCAGGCCCTTGCTGATCTGCTCCAGACCCTGCTTGCTGGAATCCAGCGCGTCGCTGGCCTTGTGCGCGCCGGAAGAAGCCTTGGCCAGTGCCGTGGAGGCGGTCAGCATCTCGGCCGCCATCTCCGCGGTGACCCACTTGAGCTGGCCCACGGCGGTGGTCATCTGATTCAGTGCGTCGACACCCGTGTCCATCACGGGCTCCAGCCGGGTAAATGTATCGGAGATGAGGTCGCCCGTGCGGTCCACCTCGTCCGCCACTTCGTCAAAGTAATCGCCTCCCTGCTCCTGCAGACGGCGGGCTGCCTGCACGGCAGTGTCCATCTGAGAGTTCAGGGTGTTGAGGTCGGTATTGAGGAGGCTGGTGCTGCCGTCCATGTCATCGGCCGCGCCGTTGACCATGGTGTGCAGCGTGTCCAGCTCGGTGCGCAGACGGTTGATGGTGCTCTGGTCCAGGTCCAGCTCCACATAGGGCTCTGCCTGGCCGGCAATGCCGCCCACGTCCTTGCGGCCCTGTACCAGGCCCTGGTTGACACAGCCGGAGATCAGGCCATCGGTCCGGCCCACGATGCCGCCCACGTTATAGCCTACATGGGCATAGCCCACGTCGCCCGCGTTGGCACTGCTGAGGATCAGGCCGGAGGAGCGGCCTGCAATGCCGCCGGTATCCGAGGAGACATTGGAGATGTTATTGCTCAGGTCATCGCCCATATCTTTCTTGACCAGCTCCAGCAGGGTGGCCGGGAGGCCCTCCATATCGAGGGCGGACTCCTGATACTCGGAGTTGACGGCACCCACATTGGTGCAGCCGGTGACGACACCGAGGTTGTAGCCCACGATGCCGCCGGTGGCATACGCACCGCTGACCATGGCACGGGAGGTGCTGTGGTCGATGGTTCCGCTCGTCTCATTGCGGCCCACCAGACCGCCCGCCTCCTCCTCGCCGTGGACAGCACCGGAGAACGTGCAGTTGATGATGGTGCCGTAGTTGGTGCCCACCAGACCACCTGCGGTCTTCTGGGTACCAGCGGGATTGACCACACCCTTGATGGTTAGGTCCTGAATGGAACCGCCCTCTTCCAGGATGCCGAAGAAGCCGGCTGGAGAATAAGCCCCCACGAGGCTGACATCCGAGATGGTGTGGCCGTTGCCCTTGAACGCGCCGCTGAACGACGCGACGGGGGCCCACTCCGTATCCTCCAGCGAGAGATCTTCCTGCAGGATCACGGTCTTGCCTTTGGACCACTGATCAAAGCCGCATTTGTCGGCAAAGGCCAGCAGGTCCGAAACACTGTTGATGTAAATGGTATCCGTCGGCGCGGTGTCGGCCGCAAATACCGGCAGCGCCGCCGACGCCGCCAGCACCAGTGCCAGCAGCGCAGCGGTCAGGCGGTGCAGCAGCCGGGTGCTGCCCGCCGCAGACTCATTCGTCCGCATGGGAGTCGTTTTCATCCTGCACCTCCTGTGAGATTTTACCAGAAAGAACGGTAAGATGTACGTTTCCATCCACAATGGCGTTCATGGTACCGGCCACGGAGCCGTTCACCTCGCCCTGCACCATGCCATTGACACGCACCCGGCCGCTGGCCGTGTTGGTGTGCAGCACCACATGATGCATGGAGAACGAAGTTTTATCCACCAGCTTGCCGCCCACCAGCAGGATCTGCGGCAGGACGAACAGCACCAGGAAGATGGAGATGATGGTACCGCGGCCCAGGCACTGGCCGATGCCCACGATGCAGGCATCGGACGTCATCTGACCGATCAGGGTACCGGCCACCGTCATGATGGTGCCGGAGGTGAGGATGGTGGGGAACGCAAAGTTCAGCGTCTCGACCATGGCCGTCTTATGGTCCATCTTATCCCGCAGCTCGTTGTAGCGGGTTGCAATGACGATGGCGTAATCGATGTTTGCACCCATCTGGATGGAGCTGACGATCAGGTAGCCCATGAAGTACAGCGGCGTGTGGATAAAAGCGGGGACGGAGAAGTTGACCCAGATCGCGCCCTCGATGACGAGGATCAGCAGGATGGGCATTGCCACTGACTGGAACGTGAACAGCAGGACGATCAGCACGATCAGCACGGAGACCACGCTGACCACGATGTTGTCGATGGCAAACGACTTCTGGAAGTCGTACTCGTTGGTGGCGTCGCCCGCCAGATAGATGTCGCCGTCCGGGTAATACTTCCGGGCGATGGTGCGCATCTGGTCCGTGAACTCATACATTTCATCCCCGCTCTGGAGGCTGGGGTTCAGGTAGACCAGAATACGGTTGTAATCCGCGCCCTGCAGCTGGGCCTTTGCGCTCAGCATCTGGGTCTGGGCATCATGCAGGTCGTCGATCTGATCCTGGTCCAGGCTGACAATGCCGGAATCGACCTCGTCACAGACGTAGAGGAACATATCAATGAGCGGCACACTGTAGTTGGAGAAGTTGCCAATGACCTGGCCGTACTCATCATTTTCCAACGCGTAGCCTGTGTAGACCACTTGGGCCAGCTCGTAATCCAGGCCCGCCATCTCAGAGAACTGGCGGGAAGTGAGCCGGTCTTCCAGCATGTAGCCGTCCATGGCCTCGATGTTGGAAAGGCCGCGGGTGTGGTCCACCTCATCGTGGCTTTCCAGTTCTTTGATCATGGCTGCTTCCACCCGGTAATCATCGTTCTTTGGTACGACGAGAGCCACCAGGTTGGACTTGGTAAAGTTTTCGTCGATCATGTTATCGGCGATCTGCGTCTCATTCAGCACTGGCGTCTTGATCGGGCCGTAACCATAGGCGTAGGGGCACTGTGTCTGGAAATGGTAGGCAAACACCAGCACCACTGCAAAGACGAGGGGAACGATCTTGCGGGTTTTGTAAGCATAGCGGCCCACGAACGAGATCTTGGGCACAAAGTTGCGGTGCTTGGTCTTGCTCATGTAAGGGCCAAACAGCATCAGCAGGCCGGGCATGACCACGAAGACCGACAGCATGGAGAACAGGATGGCCTTGATCAGGCAGATGGCCATATCCGGGCCGATCTTGAACTGCATGAACAGCATGGCCACCAGACCGCCGATGGTGGTCAGGGAGCTGGAACTGATCTCCGGGATACTCTTGGCCAGCGACTCGATGACCGCCTCTTTCAAGGGCAGGGTCTCGTGTTCTTCTTTAAAATGGTTGCAGAAGATGATGGCGTAGTCCAGCGAAAGGGCCAGCTGCAGAATGTTCGTGACCGAGTTGGAAACGAACGAGATGGTGCCCAGCAGGAAGTTGGTGCCCATGTTGAGGATCATGCCCACCACGAAAGTGAGCAGCAGCACGGGAACTTCCGCATAGGTCTGGGAGGTGAAGATCAGCACCACCACAATGATGATGGCAACATACACCATGATGACATTGACTTCACGCTCAATCGTCTCCTCCTGCGTATTGCCCAGCGAGGTGGAAACGTAGATATCGTAGTCTTTCAGGTACTCCTTGACGCTTTCCAGCGTTTCCAGGCACTGGTCGTCGTCCTCGGGGTAATCGAATGTGATGGAGTACAGCGCCGATACATTATTATAATGGGCGGTGGTATCATCGTACTCGATCATCTGGATGCCCCTGAGGCCCGCCAGCTCGTCGTTCAGCCGGTCTGCCTCGTCCGGCGTGATGTTTGCCACCATGACATCGGCAGAACCGTAGGTGGTAAACTCTTTCTCCATAATGTCCAGGCCCATGCGGGTCTCGCTGGTCTTGGGCAGATAGGTGGTCAGGTCGCTTTCCACCTTGACCCAGCTGCGGGAGAAGATGGTGAAGATGGTTCCCAGAATGACGATGAGGAACACAAGGTTGCGCCGCTCAACAATTTGCAGCGCGAGCTTGTGCATAAAATCGTTTTTGGGCTGTTCCTGCTCGGTCATCGTGTTCCCTCCTCTCGGCAAATTGGGGCCTGGGTGAGTATCCCTGGGCCGCCGCGCGGTTCTTCGGCAGCTGATACGGCCTTTTGCAGCCGTGACAGTTTCTTCATAGGGTGCCTCCTATTTGTGAATTTGCAAAAGAAAAGCAGACAAAATTTGTACAAATGTAATATTAACCCAACTTTTTTTAAAAATCAAGCGACAAAAACGGCAAAATGATGAAAAAGGATGGCGGACAAAAATCTTTTGCCATACGTTTGCCTCAGGCGTTTTTCGCCCTCTGCCACCCTGCACAAACCACCTGCACCGGGCTCTTTTTTTCTTGTACCGAATGCCAAAGAGTGTTAACAAATTTTGACGGGACTTGAAATCCATAGCGAAGTGGTATAGTATAAGGCCAGAGAGTAATCCTACCGCATCACTCGGGATTCAATCCCAAGCCGTGCAGTCCCTGATATCATTTGGAGGTGTATTCCATGAGCAGTCCCCTGCTGGAAGTCAAAGATCTGCAGGTTACCGTAGGCGAGGAGCAGAAAGTGCTTCTGGACGGTTTGAACCTGACCATTTATCCCGGTGAGACCCATGTTCTGATGGGCCACAACGGTGCCGGTAAATCCACCCTGATGAGCGCCCTGATGGGCGACCCCCGTTATACCGTTACCCGCGGCCAGATCATTTTCAAGGGTCAGGATGTGACCCACGAGCCTGCCGATGTGCGGGCAAAGCTGGGCATGTTCCTCTCGTTCCAGACCCCCGAAGAGATCCCCGGCATCACGCTGGAGAATTTCCTGCGCACGGCCCAGAACGCCATTACCGGCAAGCCCGTCAAAGTGTTTGCGTTCCGTAAGGAGCTGGCCCAGCAGATGGAAGCGCTGGGCATGGATGAGAGCTATGCCGACCGCTATTTGAATGTGGGCTTCTCCGGCGGCGAGAAGAAGAAGAGCGAGATTTTGCAGTTGCTGATGCTCAAACCCTCTCTGGCCCTGCTGGACGAGACGGACTCCGGCCTGGACGTGGATGCCGTGAAGACGGTGGCACAGGGCGTGCGCGCTTACCACAACAAGGACAATGCTCTGATCATCATCACCCACAACGCCAAGATCCTGGAGGGCCTGCATGTGGACTACGTCCATGTGCTGGACGACGCCCACATCGTGCGCACCGGCGACGGAAGCCTGGTCAATGAGATCATCGAGGAGGGCTTCCGCGCGCTGAAGGAGGACGAAGCCAAATGAGAGCCTTTGAAACAGAAAAGACCGACGTTGCCGAGGTGGATCGCAGCATTTACGACATCAAGGACAAGCCCAACGCTGCCTTTGAGGTCCATTCCGGCCTGACCCCGGAGATCGTCGAGAAGATTTCCGAGGAAAAGAATGACCCCGAGTGGATGCGCATTTTCCGCCAGAAGAGCCTGCGCATCTACAACTCCATGCCGGTGCAGAACTGGGGCCCCTCCATCGAGGGACTGGACATGAGCAATATCGTCACTTATGTCCGCCCCAAGACTGAGATGCGGGGCAAGTGGAGCGAGGTGCCCGACGACATCAAAAACACGTTTGAGCGGCTGGGTATCCCCAAGGCCGAACGGGCTTCGCTGGCTGGTGTGGGTGCCCAGTATGACTCCGAAGTGGTCTACCACAACGTCAAGGCCGAGGTGGCCGCACAGGGCGTGGTTTACACCGATATTGAGAGCGCCCTCAACGGCCCCTATGCCGAAATGGTGCGTACCCACTTTATGAAGCTGGTGCCCCCTACTGACCACAAGTTTGCCGCCCTGCACGGCGCGGTCTGGAGCGGCGGCTCGTTCGTGTATGTCCCGGCGGGTGTCAGTGTGGAGATCCCGCTGCAGTCCTACTTCCGGCTCAACGCGCCGGGTGCCGGCCAGTTTGAGCACACCTTAATTATTGTGGACAAGGGCGCTTACCTCCACTTCATTGAGGGCTGCTCCGCTCCTAAATATAATGTAGCCAACCTTCACGCAGGCTGCGTGGAGATCTACGTTGGTGAGAACGCCCGGGTGCGCTACTCCACCATTGAGAACTGGTCCAAGAACATGTACAACTTGAACACCAAGCGTGCCAAGGTGGAAAAGGGCGGCACCATCGAGTGGGTGTCCGGCTCGTTCGGCTCTCACACCTCCTGCCTCTACCCCATGAGCATTCTGGCGGGCGAGGGTGCCCGGATGGAGTTTACCGGCATCACTTTTGCGGGTGCCGGACAGGATCTGGACACCGGTGCAAAAGTGGTTCATGCTGCACCCAACACCAGCTCCCACATCACCACCAAATCCATTGCGCGGGACGGCGGCGTCTCCAACTTCCGCAGCTCTGTCACCGTGCTGCCCAATGCCACGGGCTCCAAGTCGGCTGTCTCCTGCGAGAGCCTGATGCTGGATGACCGCTCCCGCTCCGATACCATTCCGGAAATGGACATTCGCTGCGATGCCGTGGATGTGGGCCATGAGGCCAAGATCGGACGCATCAGCGAGGAAGCCGTCTTCTACCTGATGAGCCGCGGCCTCTCGGAAGAGGACGCCCGGGCCCTCATCGTGGGCGGCTTTGCAGAGCCCATTGCCAAGGAGCTGCCCGTGGAGTACGCCGTGGAGATGAACAACCTCATCCATCTGGAAATGAAAGGCAGCATTGGCTGAAAGGAGGCCGGGAACGATGAATGATTTAAACATGAACCGCCTGCCTGTCCCCACCTGGAACCAGTGCGGTGTCAATTCCGCCCCCAAAGCGGCGGCACTGCCCGCTGTCCCGGCGGACGACTGGGGCGAGGTGAACCTTGCCTTTACCCTGCCCGCCGGTGTGGGGGAAGCCGAAGAAGATTTTACCACCTTTGCCGAGAGCGGCATGGGTGCAGAGACCGATGCATTTTTGCTGGGGAACGCCAATGTCCGCTCGGCCCTCACTGTGGCCGAGGGCGTGGAGGTAAACGACCCCGTCCAGTTTGAAGTCACACTGGACGCCGCCCACCCCACGGCCCTGAGCGTGTTCTCGCTGGACGCAAAAGCCCACAGCAGCGTGACGCTGGTGCAGGTGGTGCGTGGCGACGCCGAAAACGGTGTGGCCGCTTCCCTCACCCGCGTCCGCGCCGGAGAGGGTGCCCATGTCAAACTGGTACAGATTCAGCTGCTGGGCAGCAAGGCCCGCCGCTGGAACGCCGTGGCCGTGGAAGAGGGCCCCGGTGCCAAAGTGGAGCAGGTGCGTGTGGAGCTGGGCGGAAGTCTTTCCGCCTGCGGCACCCGCGCCATGCTGGGCACTCCCAAAAGTGAATATGACCTGGACGCCGTCTATTTTGGCGGCGAGGATGCCGTGCTGGATTACAATGATATCTCCGTCCACACTGCCAAGGACACCCTGTGCGAGATGCACACCGCTGGCGTCCTGACCGGCAATGCCGATAAGATTCTGCGCGGCACCATTGATTTCCGCCGGGGCGCCAAGCGGGGCGTCGGCCATGAGAGCGAGGATGTGCTGCTCTTCAGCCCCCACGCCCGCAACCGCACCGCTCCCCTGATTCTCTGCGGAGAGGAAGAAGTCGAGGGCCAGCACGCGGCCTCCATTGGCCGCCTGGACGAAGCAAAACTCTACTATCTGCGCTCCCGTGGCCTGAACGAGGCCCAGGCCCGCCGCCTGATGGTAGACGCCCGCTTTGCCCCCGCCATTGAAAAGATCCCGCTGGAAGCTCTGCGGGAGGAAGTACGCGCCGAAGCAGCAAGGAGGCTGGATGAGACATGCTGACCACACAGAACAACCCTTGGGTGAAAGATTTCCCCATTCTGGCCGCTGACGAAAACGGCAATCGGCTGGTCTATCTGGACAGCGCCGCCACAACCCAGCACCCCCAGCAGGTGCTGGATGCCGTGCTGCACTACTACCAGAAAGACAATGCCAACCCCCACCGGGGCGTGTATGAGCTGGCCATGCGTGCCACCGACGCCCACGAAGGAGCCCGCCACCGGGTGGCGCGGTTCTTTGGGGCCGAGGATGATGAGATCGTCTTCACCCAGAACACCACCGAATCCCTGAATCTGGTGGCCTATAGTTATGGCCTGCATTTCCTGCATGAGGGCGACGAAATCGTGATCTCTGTGGCCGAGCACCACTCCAATCTGGTGCCCTGGCAGCGGGTGGCGAAAGCAACGGGTGCCAAGCTCGTGTACCTCTACCCCGGCCCGGACGGCCACCTGACCGCCGAGGAGCTGAACAAAAAGATCACTTCCAAGACCAAACTGGTCGCCATCGGCATGGTGTCCAACGTGCTGGGCCTGCGTGCCCCGGTGGAAGAGATCGTGGCACGGGCCCACGCGGTGGGCGCTGTGGTGGTGCTGGACTGCGCCCAAAGCGCCCCGCACATGCCCGTTGATGTCAAAAAGCTGGATGTGGATTTTGCGGCCTGCTCCGCCCACAAGCTCTACGCCCCCATGGGCATGGGAGCCCTCTATGCCCGCAAGGAGCTGCTGGATAAGATGCCCCCGTTCCTCAGCGGCGGTGACATGATCGGTGCCGTGCATGAGCACACGGCCACCTGGGCCGAGGGCCCCCGCAAGTTTGAGGCGGGCACCCGGAACGTGGGCGGTGAGGTCGGCTTTGCAGCCGCACTGGATTATATGGACGCCATTGGCTGGGATGCCATGATGGCCCACGAGCATGCCCTGCTGGAGCGAATGCTCAAGGGAATGGCCTCCATGCCCTGGCTGACCGTCTACGGCGAACCCGTGGCGGACAAGCGGTTCGGCGTGGTGTCGTTCAACGTGCAGGATGTCCACCCTCACGATGTCGCCACCATCCTGGATGCAGGCGGTGTGGCCATCCGTGCCGGACACCACTGTGCCCAGCCCCTGATGGATTTCCTGGGCATCGGCTCCTGCTGCCGGGCAAGTCTTGCCCTCTACAACACGGAAGAAGACGTGGACGCCCTGCTGAATAATCTGGAAAACGTACGAAAGGTGATGGGCTTATGAACCTGAACGAGCTCTATACACAGATCATTACCGAGAACGGCCGCAGCAAACAGAACCGCCACCCGGTGGAGGGTGCCACCCACAGCCTGGAGGGCGTCAACCCCAGCTGCGGCGATGACATCACCCTGCAGCTCCGGGTCATGGACGGAAAGATCGAGGATGCCGGCTTCATCGGCACAGGATGCGCCATCTCCCAGGCCTCTGCTTCCCTGATGATCGACCTGGTCAAGGGCCGCACCGTGGAGGACGCCCGCCGCCTCATCGGCCTGTATTTTGATATGATCAAGGGCAAAATCACGCCGGAGCAGCTGGATGATCTGGAAGACGTGGCCGCCCTGCAGGGCATTGCCCATGTCCCCGCCCGCGTCAAGTGCGCCGTACTGGCCTGGCACACGCTGGAAGAGGCACTGGACGGCGAGGGAAAAATTTAATTTCCGGATACGCAAAATTGAGAGGACTTGCGAGCCCTCTCATTTTTTATATAGAGACATCAAAAACCGCCCTGCTGTGTACCAGACAGCAGGGCGCAGACCGCTTCTTCCGGTTCTGCAAGGCAGCGCTGAACAGCCCAACGTGCTGAATTTTCGCCCTGCCGCATTTTCCAGTTTTTATAAATTTTATGAAATCTTTACCAAACCGATCCAGCCCGGCCCGCTCCGCTCCGTGTTGGCCTGTTGCCGGGAACATTCACTCTAGAGCCGAATCAAAAAGCCCCGGAAAGTTTCGATTTCTCGTACCTTTCCGGGGCTTTCAAATTATTCTTCGATTATTCGAGCTCGATCGTTGCCGGCGGTTTACCGGTGCAATCGTAGAAGACGCGGTTTACATGCTTGACTTCATTGACGATGCGGCTGGTGACAGTGCCCAGGACGTCCCAGGGCATGTTATAGCTCTCGGCGGTCATGAAATCGGTGGTAGTGACGGCGCGCAGGGCCACGGCGTAATCATAGGTGCGTTCATCTCCCATGACGCCCACGCTGCGCATGTTGGTCAGAGCTGCGTAATACTGATTGATTTCCTTGTCGAGGCCGGCCTTGGCGATTTCCTCGCGCCAGATGGCATCGGCATCCTGCACGATGGCCACCTTTTCGGGGGTCACTTCGCCGATGATGCGGATGCCCAGGCCGGGGCCGGGGAACGGCTGACGGCTCACCAGATACTCGGGCAGGCCCAGCTCACGGCCAACCTGACGGACTTCGTCCTTGAACAGGTTGCGCAGGGGCTCCACCAGCTCCTTGAAGTCCACGGTGTCGGGCAGGCCGCCAACGTTGTGGTGGCTCTTGATGACGGCAGATTCGCCGCCCAGGCCGCTCTCGACCACATCCGGGTAGATGGTGCCCTGTGCCAGGAAATCCACCTTACCGATCTTCTTGGCCTCTTCCTCGAACACACGGATGAACTCCTCGCCGATGATCTTCCGCTTGCGCTCCGGCTCGGTGACGCCTGCCAGCTTGCTGAAGTAGCGCTCGCGGGCATCCACGCAGATGAAGTTGATATCAAAGCCGTTGGCATTGCCGGGGCCAAAGACGGCACAGACTTCCTCTTTCTCGTTCTTGCGCAGCAGGCCGTGGTCCACAAAGACGCAGGTCAACTGCTTGCCGATGGCCTTGGCCAGCATGGCAGCCAGCACGGAGGAATCGACACCGCCGGACAGGGCGCAGAGCACTTTTCCGCTGCCGATCTTCTCCCGCAGAGCCTGCACATTGTGCTCCACGAAAGAGTCCATCTTCCAGTCGCCGACGCAGCCGCAGACATTGTACACAAAGTTGCGGAGCATCTTCTTGCCCTCAGCGGTGTGGAGCACCTCCGGGTGGAACTGGACAGCATACAGGCCCTTGGCCTCGTTTTCCGCAGCTGCCACCGGGCAGTTGACGGTGTGCGCCGTGACCTTGAAGTCCGGAGCTGCCTGCTCAATGTAGTCGTTGTGGCTCATCCAGCAGATGGTGGAAGGCTGCACGTCCGCAAACATCTTGCTGCTGTTGTCTACAAAGACTTCCGTCTTGCCGTACTCACGCTCCGGAGCGCGGCAGACATGGCCGCCCAGCAGATGCATCATGAGCTGGCTGCCGTAGCAGATCCCCAGCACCGGCACGCCCCAGGAGAAGATCTCGGGGTCGATGGTGGGCGAATCCTCCAGATACACGCTGTTGGGTCCGCCCGTAAGGATGATGCCCTTGGGATTCTTGGCCTTGATGGTGGCAAGGTCGGTCTTATAGGAATAGATTTCACAGTAGACATTGTTCTCGCGGACACGGCGCGCGATCAGCTGATTGTACTGGCCGCCAAAATCCAGCACGATCACGGTTTCATGCTGCATGAATGTTCTCCTCCCTGCTGTTTCACAAATGATTGATAGATATTGTTAGTATAGCACATCTGCCAAAGAAAAGCGACATCTTTTGTGAAAGTTTTCCGAGAAATCCGCAGTTTCGCTCAAGACACCCGCTTTTGGGGCGTTTGCGGGCACATCATGCCGTTCTTTCATACCATTTCTCCGGAAGTTGCATGGTGAAAGCCTTGATTTGCGGCAAAGAATTTTTTATACTTTGAATCAGAATCTCAACACACGGGGCCGCGTCCAAAAGTGAGGAGAAGGATCATGGAACAATTTTTCAGCCTGCTGACCCTGCAGGCACAGCTTGCACTGCTGATGATCATTGGCATCTGGTTTTCCCAAAAAGGCATCATCAACGATCAGGGTCGCAAATGCCTGACCGATCTGGTCATTGACATCATCCTGCCCTGCAATATTCTCCAGTCGTTCCGCATTGATCTCACGCTGGACATGCTGCGCAGTGCACTGTCCATCCTGATCGTCTCCATTGTGCTGCAGCTGTTTTACGGCGTGTTCTGCGCGGCAGCCTATAATCACTCCTCCTGCACCCGCAAGGCCGTGCTCCAGTATGGCACGGTCTGCACCAACGCCGCTTTCCTGGGCAACGCCATCACGGAGGGCATCTTTGGTGCTGAGGGCCTGATGCTCACCTCCATCTTCCTCATCCCCCAGCGGATGGCCATGTGGTCCGTGGGCGTGAGCTACTTTATGCAAGGTGCCGGGGCTGCCCCCACCACTCCGGAAGAAAAGCGTGCTCACCGGAAAGCCGTTATCCTCAAGACCATCCGGCATCCCTGCATCGTGGCCGTTGTGTTGGGCATGGTGCTGCTGCTCACCCAGTGCCCGCTGCCCACATTCCTGGGCAACACCATCAAGAACGTCAGCGTCTGCAACACCGGCATGTCCATGATTCTGATTGGCGCCATCATCGGCAGCAGCGACATCAACCTCCGGAATCTACTGGACCGCGACACCGTCCTCTACTGCCTCATCCGGCTGGGCATCATTCCTCTGCTGGTACTGCTGGCCTGCCGTGTGGCGCGTGTGAATGATTTTGTCACCATCATCTCGGTGATCCTGTCCGGAATGCCCATGGGCGGCACCACCGCCATCCTGGCCGAAAAATACAACGGCGACTCCGCCTTTGCCAGCAAGTGTGTGGCCGTTTCCACGGCGCTCTCCCTCATCACCACCCCGCTGTGGTGCCTGGTGGCATAAAACAATCTTTTAAAAGGCTCTTTCTGCCGCGGCAGAGAGAGCCTTTTCGTTTACCCTTGTTGAATCTTCTTTACCAGTTCGAGATACGGCCCGGCGTATTTTTCATACAGCGGCTGAACCAGCTCGCGGAAGCGTTCCTTTTCCTCGTCCGAGAGCTGAATTTCCCGACAGCCCGCGGCCAGTACCGTCTTGCGGGCGGCGGCCTCCTGCTGGGTCCAGAGTTCCCGCTCATACCGGGCGGACTCCCGGGCACACTCCCGGAGGACACTGCGGTATTCATCCGGCAGCTTTGCCCAGGTCTTGCCGCTGGCCAGCTGAATTTCCGGCACACGGCTGTGCTCGTCCACCAGATAATACCGGGCCACCTTGTAGTGTTCCATGGCCAGGTAGGCAGGCCAGTTGTTCTCGGCCGCATCAATTTTATCCGTTTCAAAGGCGGCATAGACGTCACTGTAGGCCAGTGTCACGGGGTCACCGCCCAGCAGCTTGACCATATCAATGACCACATTGGCGTCCTGCACCCGGATGGTCATGCCCTGCAGGTCTTCCAGGCTGCGGAGGGACTTGTCGGAGTAGAACGAGCGAGCACCCGCGTCGTACCAGCTCAGGCCCACCATATCCCGCTCTGCAAACACCCGCAGAAACTCTTCCCCAATGGGCCCGTCCAGCACCCGCCACATGTGGGCGGCATCCTCATAAAGGCAGGGCAGCTGGAGCACGTTCAGCTTGGGCAGGTCAGCTGCCAGCACCGAGAGGGAGAGCCGGGCAAAATCAATGCCGCCAATGGACAGCTGCTGCCAGACTTCCTGCTCCGTGCCGTATTCCCCGCCGGACTTGACCTGAATGACCACCTTGCCTCCGGTGCGCTCTTTGACCAGCGCCGCAAACCGCTCCGCGCCCTGGGTGGTGGGGTAATCAGCGGGCTGGTTGTCCGCATAGGTCAGCACAAAATCCGGCGTGACGGTCTGTTCTTTGCTCCCGCAGCCCGCCAGCAGGCAGACCAGCAGGCAGACCGACGCCAGCAGCCAGAATTTCCTACGCATGGTTATCACCTCAAGAGTAGTATAGCGCATCCGGGCCGGGCTGTGCAAGCCTGATTCTGCGGCTTGAAGATCTCCCGTCCCCGGTACACCTCTCGGAAATCCCGCGCGGTTCGCATCCGACTTCAGGGTTCGGAGCCCGGCACGGTCTGCCAAAGTTTTTTGGACATAAAAAACGCCGCATCGTACAAAACGATGCGGCAAATTGGTGGACCTAGAGGGATTCGAACCCTTGACCTCTCGGATGCGAACCGAACGCTCTCCCAACAGTCTCGCTTTTGTGCACACCTTATGCACCGTGAGAAAAGAAAAATCAACGTATATTCGTCCATATAAAACGACCTGCCATCCCAACGGCCTTTCTTGGTCGCAAGTATGGTTTCCAATCCGCTGATTTTCGAGATGATGCAGTTTGGGGCGTAATATGATTGGCGGACAAGTGAGCTACAGGCCCTTGAGCTGTAACTCACATGGGGTTCAGATGTATCACATCCCGATTCGAAATAAAATACGATGTGCCGTAAAAGCGCAACTTCTACTCGGAAAGAATGAAAGCTGCGCTTTTTATGTTTGACAGCAAGTTATGGATTGACAAGAGTACGCATACACGATAGACTTTATATAGTATCATGTAAATCAGAAAGAGGCCAAACCATGAGCGTCAAGTACACTCCCCCTGCCCAGCACAAGAGCAATCTCCGCAATGTGTACGGCACCTTTTCCATTGAGGGAATGACCATCAGCAAAGATACACGCAGCAACCTTGACCGTATTGGCAACGGTCAGGCCAGCTATCAGCAGGTCGTGAATGAACTGCGTGCAAAGTACGCAAAGAAAGACTGATTATGTTCTCAAAGTATGATGTCTACACCACAGTACAGTCCATGTACTGCTATTTTCCCTTGCGCTTTTGCTGGAAAACAGGTATAATATTCTCTGGATAAAAGGGAGTAAGGGGCGTACTTTAGTTGAAAAACGGGTGCGCTGTGCTGCAGCGACACCCCCGGCAGAAATGCCCGATGCAGTACCGGATGCTTGAGACTTTTATCACATTTTCCCGTTTTGGGCTGGATGTGATAAAGGTCTTTTTTTGTGCCTCTGCCGCTATTATTAAAAAGGAGAGATATTATGCTGATCCCTGTTCTGTTATTTATCGTGGGTCTGCTGTGCCTGATCAAGGGCGGCGACTGGTTTGTGGACGGTGCCACCGGCATCGCCCGCCGCTTCCATGTGCCGGAGCTGCTCATCGGTGCCACGGTGGTGTCCATCGGTACCACCCTGCCGGAGGTCATGGTGTCCACCACCTCTGCCCTCACCGGTCACGGCGAGATCGCCTACGGCAACGCCATCGGCTCGGTCATCTGCAACGCTGCACTGATCGCCGCCATCACCATTGCGGTGCGCCCGGGCAAGGTTGACCCCAAGAGCCTGCGCACCCCGGTGGCCTTCTTCTTTGTGGCTGCCGCTTTCTATGCCGGTGTGGCCTACACCACCGGCTCCTTCACTCGCCCGGTGGGCCTGATCCTGCTGGCCATGTTCGTGGCTTACATCGTGTGCAACGTGCTGGCTATGAAAAATGCCCCCGCCCCGGAAGAGGAAGAGCAGGCTGAGGAAGGCTCCTTTGCCAAGGAGTTGGGGCTGCTGGCCATCGGCGCAGTGCTCATTGCTGTGGGCGCTGACCTGCTGGTGGACAACGGCACCCTCATCGCACAGGCGCTGGGCGTGCCGGAGTCGGTCATTGCGCTGACCTTTGTGGCACTGGGCACCTCGCTGCCGGAGCTGGTCACCGCCATCACCTCGCTGGCCAAGGGTCACGGCGCGCTGTCGCTGGGCAACGTCATCGGTGCAAACGTGTTCAATCTAGTGCTGGTCAGCGGCGTGTCTGTCACGCTGGCACCCTTCAGCATCCCGCAGAACTCCACCATCGCAGGCATGAACGCCTCGCTGGTGATGGATATCCCGGTCATGTTTGCCGTGATGCTGCTGCTCACCCTGCCCGCTCTGATCAAGGGCAAGCTGAGCCGCCCGCAGGGCATTGCACTGCTGTGCATCTATGCCGCCTTCTGCGCCGTGCAGTTCAGCATCTGATCTGTTGTAAACGTAAAATATTTAAGGCTGCTGCACAGGGTTTTGTGCAGCAGCCTTTTTATGTGGGATGATTTTGAATGCGCTCCGCGACATCTTCCCCCGGAGCGGGTGGAAGTCTTTCCTCAAAGGGAGAGCCAAGAGCACTGCCGAAAGTCTCCTCATGATGCCTAATACTTTAGCAATGGGCTTTAAACCTTGGCTACCCCTTCGGGGGAGCTGGTGCTGCCCCTCATCCGGCGCTACGCGCCACCTTCCCCCGGTGGGTGAAGGCTTAAGCGGGGCGGTACAGTTCCCGGCTAACCCGTAAAGTTTCCGGGCGTGTCCGCTCTCCCCTTGGGGGAGCTGGCGCGGGAGCGCCTGAGAGGGCGAGGCAAAACCCTGACGGCTTTGCCTGAGAGGGTAAAAAAAGTGGGTCAGAAGCGCCCACAGGCGTTTCTGACCCACAAATAGAACGATATTTTTGTTTTACAGCTGGCAGGCGGTATCGTAGCCGGTGCGGATGGCGTTGGAGATATCCGCAGCCTTGCCGGCGGCATCGCCAATGGAATACACCGGGATGCTGGCAGCTTCCAGCGCAGCAGCGTCAAATTCGTTGGAGCGTGCGCCCATAGCCAGCACGATGTAATCGCAGGGGATGGTCACCTCTGCGCCGTCCTTGTTCTCGCAGACGACGGCGTCCATGCGGAACTCCTTGACCTTGTGGCTGGGGTACTGCTCCACGCCGTAGGTCTTATAGTTTTCCAGCAGGGTGGGCAGAATGGTGGTGCTCTCGCCTGCGGCGATCTTGTCCATCATCTCGATAACGGACACCTTGCAGCCGCGGGCAGCCAGATACTCTGCGGTCTCGCAGCCCACCATGCCGCCGCCGATGACGGCAACCGTGCCGTACACCTGCTGCTCACCGGCCAGAACCTTCCATGCGTCGGCAACGTTCACGCTGTCGATGCCGGGGATGCGGGGTGCAGCGCTGTGTGCGCCCACAGCGTTGATGACGGCCTCGAAACCGGCATCTTTCAGCTGCTCTGCGGTGCGGGTCTGACCCATGCACAGGTGCACACCGGCGTTGCAGACTGCGTGGATCAGGTCCTGTGCGGCGCGGCGCATCTCCTCCTTGCGGGGAGGTACGCAGGCAATGTTCAGCTGGCCGCCCAGAGTGGTGGTCTTTTCAAACAGGGTCACGTCATGGCCGCGCAGCGCTGCCACACGGGCGGCTTCCAGACCGGCAGGGCCGCCGCCGAGGACGGCGATCTTCTTTTTCTGCGCTGCGGGCTGGATGCTGCGGGTGTTCTCGTAGCCGTTCTCCGCGTTCAGCACGCAGGAGAGGAACTGACGGTTCTGGATGGCATCGGTGCAGCCCTTGTTGCAGCTGATGCAGCGGCGGATATCGCAGGCCTTCCCGGCAGCGATCTTGGTGCCCCAGTCGGGGTCTGCCAGCAGCGGGCGACCCATGGCAACCATGTCGGCCATGCCGCTCTCGATGACACGCGCAGCCATTTCGGCATCCACGATACGACCCACGGCGCTGACCGGCACATTGACGGCCTTTTTGATGTCCCCGGCGATTTTGACGAAGAAGCCGTAGGGCTGTACGCCCATGGGAGGAATGGTGTCGGCCATGTTGCCGGTGTGGTTGGCCTGCGCAACGTGGAGCATATCCACGCCGTCCTCTACCAGCCACTGGGCAAACTGCACGGCGTCGGCTTCGTCAATGCCGCCCTTGCCGCGCTGCGGGGTGACGATGGACAGCTTGTAGTCGATGACCATATCCGGCACAGCCTTGCGGATGGCGCGGGTCAGCATACGGGCAAAGCGGACGCGGTTCTCCAGACTGCCGCCGAACTTATCGGTGCGGTGGTTCATGCGGGTGGAGCACAGGCAACCGTTCAGGCGGTCGCCGTGGATCTGGATCACGTCCACACCGGCCTTCTGGGCAC
>ENA-ORUQ01000830-ORUQ01000830.1-human-gut-metagenome-genome-assembly--contig:-NODE-830-length-32670-cov-4.984026_pt1 | contig 32670 bp, 23 predicted proteins | sample MGYA00242081_ERZ509211 | MGnify/ENA primary metagenome ERZ509211 (study PRJEB26280, sample SAMEA2338785) | human gut metagenome | biome: human gut; feature: human-associated habitat; material: faeces...
GGAAAATTGTCTTGAATGTTTTTACTTTTGCCATTTTTATTGTCTCCTTTTTCTTCCGAATTTCATTATTATCAATTTCCAGAACTTTGCGCATTGTTCATTTTTCATATTACAAACGTTTGTTGTTTGCTATGTTTAGGTTATATCACACAATGCAACACCTGGTCAACGAATCAGGCCTCTCCTGCAATTTGTTGCATAAATCCAATTCACCTGCCATTTTCATGCAATTTATTGTGTATTTGCACAACAAACTGCATAAAGACTGAAAAATTAGTTTAAAAAGATAATTTTAACGAAAAGGCAAAAAGGAAGCTGCCGCTTCGCAATTTTATTGTTAAAGCGGCAGCCTCCTCTAAAAGGCATATTTTATCTTATAATAACATGGCAGAATTATTGCAGTATGTTTCTTAGTCTTCGAACTGTGTCATGTCTACTTCCGGAAGCTGGCTTCTCTCAAGGCCGAGAGCTACCCATGCTTTCTCTTCATCGTTCAGCGGAAGAACTGGTTTTCTCATAAGTGCTGACTTGAAGATTCCTCTCTGTTTCAGAGCTTCTTTCAGTCTTGCATGAGCTTCACCTGATGGCTGTCCGCCTCCATAAATTGCCTGGGAAATGTGGTAGATACGATCTGACCAATCCTGAGCTTCTTTTAATGTATGTTTGTCTGGGTTCGCAAATACTTCTCTTGCCGGGCAGATGATCTCCGGTACGCATCCTGCGAATCCAATCAGAGCTCCGTCCATTCCCGGGAACCAGCTTACGCACAGTGTCTCGTCATGACATGTGATAAGAGAGATGTCCGGGCACTCCTGACGAAGAAGACGTACGTCATGCTCGTAGATAGATGTAACTCGTGTTCCCATCTTGATACATTTTACATGATCGATCTCTTTGCACATTTTGATCAGTGTCTCTACCGGGTAGAAAGCTTTGCTTGTTGCCGGATACAGGTGGATGATGATGTCGATGTCAGCTCCCTCTGCAACATCTTTTACATACTCGAACGGTGCATCCGGGTTCATACCGAATCTCAGCCACATATGTGGTGGCATAAGAAGAATTCCGTCAGCTCCTGCTTCTTTCGCTTCTTTTGCCATCTCGATAGACTCTGCTGTGTTCTCGCAGTTAACACCGGAGATGATTGTCATAACGTCTCCACACTCTTCTGCACAGATCTCTACGACACGTTTTCTCTCTGCTCTTGTAAGCCCTGTGATCTCTCCTGTATGTCCGTTACATACAAGTCCGTCCATTCCTTTTCCGTAGAATGTTTTGATCCATCTTAAGTATGCTCTGAATTCTGGTTCGTTGATAGAATAATCGTCATTAAGCGGTACAGATACTGCTGGGAAAATTGTCTTGAATGTTTTTACTTTTGCCATTTTTATTGTCTCCTTTTTCTTGTATGAGATAACATGATTTTTAATGTTTCCTAACAACGCGCATTGTTCATTTCTTTCTATGCAAACGTTTGTTGTTTGCTATGATTAGGTTATATCACACAAAAAAGAGACGGTCAATAAAATAACCGTCTCCTGCAATTTGTTGCATAAATCAGATAAATAATGGCTTTTACTGCAATAAGTTTCCAACAAAATTCATTTTATCCGTGATACTCTCCATTATACTGGATCAATGTAATATCTTCTACATTCGTGATCTTCCGGATCTTCTCTGTGAAATCAAGCTCATTCTGCCGGCAGAACACCTCAACCGCCATCTCCGTCTTCTCTCCACGCATCGTCTTTGACTTTATGAAATATTTTATTTTTCCAAAGCTGCGGATAATTTCATCACCTGCCTCATCTCCCTGGTAATGGATCACGGCGATATAGATTCTGCCTTTCTGCTGCTTATGATAAAACAGATAGATCATAAGGATCATAACCGCTGCTGCAATCAACGCCAACGGATACATTCCTGCTCCGGTCGTGATACCTGTCGTGATCGCCCAGAAAAGATAGAGCAGATCCATCGGATCCTTCACCGCTGTACGGAAACGTACGATAGACAATGCACCGACCATACCAAGGGAAATCACAATATTCGTACTGATCGCCAGAGTAACCATGCAAGTGAGAAGTGTCATGCCGACCAACGTAACCGCAAAGCTCCGAGAGAAGATCACCCCTACATAAAACTTGCTGTAAACCATATAGATCACTGCTCCGAGAAGCAACGCCACGATCAGCGAAATTGCCATCTTCGGTGCATTAAAGCTGTCAAACACGCCGGATTCCAGCACCGACTTCTTAATCATATCTTGTACACTCATAATCGTTTTCTCTCCTGTGTTTCATTCCAATATTCAAACCCATGTAAGTACTGTGACTTTTCATAACAGAGTATATATTTCGATACTGCTGTGAATTCCTGTGCATTTGGCGGAAGCAGATCACGCACGATCTGTGGAAGCATCTCTGTGAATTTCACTTCCATGACCAGCTTCCCCGGTTCCAGCACAGACAGTGTCGGAAGAGACGGATCAAAGATATCATAACTTCCGACCGCCGCACGCACATCACTGTCAAATGTAATCCTGACTGTCCCCTCGTCCATGATCCACGGTACACGGTCATAGTCAACGATTGTGCGCGGACGCATAAGATTGCTGACGCATTCCACATAAAATTCTCTGCACAATGGATAGGGACTCTTTAATAAAAATTGATAATCCCCATCAAGAATCCTGTAGAATTCTTCTTTTGTCAGCGGAGCGCTTTCTTTATAAATATAACTTCCGAATTTCTTCTTCCGCTCCAGTTTGATTGAACGGTCACTACAATCATAAATACGGATCCTATATTTTTTTCGCATCAGAACACCAGATTCCTTTTCCGCATAAGCGCTGTTGAAATAATCTTCAAAATAAAGACTGCGGATCATATAACCGTTTCCCTTTGCATTTGGATCTTTTTTCAACAAATGCTTCATCCTCAGCTCCAGCAGTTCTTTCTCACTGGTACTGATCAGATATTTCCACTCATTACGGAAGCGTTCTTTTGATAAATCATTCTTCATAAATATCTTCCTCAACATTTTGTCCGCCTGTAATGTAGAAGCATTTCATACCATAGTTTTTCCCATCATCGGTTACATAATAATCAAATGCATCCTGCGTCTTTCCGGATTCGTTTGTCGCACGGACACGGACGAAATACTGTCCGTCTGACGGAACCGTAGTTTCTGCTTCCGGAATTTGAATATTATCCTGCCGAAATACAATCTCATTGAACTGATAGTCTTTCGCCAGTTCAACTGTATAAGTAATCGTCTCCGCATCAAAATCATAGGATGCATCCCAGTTCAGCTTCAAGGTATTTCCCTCGATTACCGGTACTCCAATATAAAATGGCATTGGTTTTTCCAGACTCTCCTTATAAAGCTCATAATTTTGTTCCACCTCGGAAGGGATCGCCGCTGCAACTGTATCATATTGAGCTTCGGTCAGCGGTGCATTCATCTGGTCCGGCATCTGATACAAATACTTCTGCGTCACTGTGCGATATTTCTCTATCATACCGCTGATCCGCTCTACGCTGAGATAGGATCTCAGATCCTGAATTGCCGCATCAAGTTCCTCACGAAACTCCTCGGACTGCAGACATCTCTGAAAAAGAACATTTCCCCAGTAATTACTGATTCCACATTCCCAGCTTCCCTGATCGGAACGATTTTGAATACTATATTCCGTTCTCATAAATGATCCATCATTGTCCCACGCAATCAAATACCAGGTATTTGAATTCTGTGGACTATATAAATATGTATTACGGTTCTGCGTATCTACATTCCCGGTCAGGATCTGATATGCCATCCAATACGTCAGATTTTCTCTGTCAAAATATTGATCCAGGATATTAGCAATCGATTTTGAATTATCATTCAGATCCGTAAGCATATCGATCAATTTCGTATGGTCAGAATCTCCCTTGATCTCCAGAAGCTTTTCAAATGCTGTCTGATCATAGGTCGGATCGTCTTCTTTTTTTATCACATCTTCATAACGGTAAAACTCAAATGAATTGATCTTATACAACTGCCCATTTGAATCCATTCCATGATTCTTCATTCCCGTCTTGTTGAGCTGCTCCACCTGCGTATACAAACCATAATCCTGGAATTCTGTGCTGTTCCCTTCGGTGAGATCTCGCACATACAAATGTACGAACTGGGTTCTGAGAGACATCAACTGTGGGATTCCCTTCAAAAGATCATAAGACAGCTTATTGCGGAAACGCATTCCCTCTGTCTGGTGTTTATTCAGGTTGATCGTACGCTGTCCTCGCCAGGTTCCTTTATTCTTTTTCAGTTCTATCTTATAATTTTTCTGTGCATTACTGCTTGAAGTCTGCCCTCTGATCTGCACCGTCGCATTCGGCACATTTTCACCGTAACCAACCTCTCCACTCTGTGGACCAGACTCATCTCCAACCTGGAGGAGCGCCGCTGTCTGGTAACGGTCTACTCCCATTTTGTCATAATCATAAGCCGAATAACTGTTGATTTCCTTCCAGGTATGATTCGTACCCTCCGAAGAATTCCCTTGAGAAACCGTAAGATACATTGTCACAACACTCGTCTCGTCATCATTTTCATAGAGGCTGTCCTTATCTCGAAGATGAACGTCATTGATATCCTGTGTCTTGGCCTTTTCTATTGTTTCTTGTTGCTCTGTCTTTGTTTCTGAAGCATTCCCTGTTTCCCCCGAAGCTGTACATCCCGTCAGGCAACAGGACATTCCTAATAACAGGGCGCATCCCAGTGCAATTGATTTATAATTTTTCAAGCTCGTCTCCCCTTTCTATTTTCTCTTCCAGAAAACATCCTAACCGTGTGAAAAATCCTGTTTTATCTTCCGCCACGATTGGTTGTACACTCAAAATATAATACGGAAGTTTTTTAATAAAATATCCAAGCCGCAGCGTACAGATCAGAAAGAATACTGCACTTCCAAGTAAAAATCCAAAGCCATAGTATACTTGCGGGAAAAATAGAGATATACAGGTAAATCCTGTCGTACACGCCGCAAACATTCCTGTTGCATATAATGCTCCTTTATAATCTGTAAAATACAGCAGGATCAGCATCATTGTATTAGCAACCGCATAAAGTCCATAACCGACACACAGTGTCCTGAAATAGCCTTCCATAAGATCATTAAATCCAAGCGGAAGATAGGTCAGGAGAAGCTGTCCTACAGAAAGCGCCAACGCCGTTGTAAGGAGCTGCTTCAGTGCCGTATACTTCAGCTCCATATTCAAAACTTCTTTCATCTCGTTTCCTGCCCGTAAAATATCTTTAATTTCTCCTCTGTCATTAAACAGACTGTAGTAATTCCTGTATTTCGGATAGAAATTCACTTCCACCGACACAACGAAATTAACTGTCGTTATAAGAATCGTCAGATATGCGATCATTGCAGGGACATCGTGATACGGAGCACCATAGAATAACCCCTGTACATGTACATGGATGGGACTACACCACATAATAACCAAATGTGCAAAAAGTCCGATATTCGTAAACAAGCCTATAAAAGCAAGCGGAAGGAATTGATCCACCCAGCGCAGAAAGAAAAATGCACTGCTCTCACTCTGTGGAAAATAACGGTATAGCAGTGTCACATCCCACAGAAGCATGATCCCATATCCGATCGTTACAGCAATCATCATTGCCTCTACATGTGGAATTCCGAGCAAAACCAGTAGAACTCCAATCAAAAGCGACACTGTCACTGCCGACACAAACGATAGAAGTATCCCTTTATAATCCTTTATCGCGGTCAGATAACTCATCGCATTCCATGTGACGATCAGTTCTCCGAAAAACTCCAGACACAAAAACTGGTCAATCAGATTGATTCCGGAAAATAAAAGAAAGATTCCGTACATGATCCCTCCTACAACAAGCAGAATCGTTGTCGATCCCCAGAAGGAAGGAAGCACTGTTTCATGTCGTTCTTCATACAACATATCCGCAATATATCTCGTCACAACCATAGAAAAGAAGCTTGTCACAGTCAGCGAAGCGAGAAGTGTATAAGTAATCATACAGTTTAAAAGCTCCCGGTTATGCCTTGTCGCACCGGTATGATCACAGATAAAGGTAATCCCAACCAGCAGTACAATGCCGAGCAGCATCGGACCTGTACAGATAATTCCGGCATATCCATAGGCTTTCGCAGTCGATGCAATTCCACTTTTCTGGAATAATTTCTTTAACTCAAATCCGATTCCGGCCATCTGCTTCTTCCACCTCCCGATACATTTTCCGATACTTTTCAATCATTTCTTCTTTTCGATAATACGCCTTTACCCGTTTCTGTGCATTTGCGCCCATACGAAGTCTTCGCGTTCTGGAAGCACACATCTGATCCATTGCCTGCGCAAGTCCCTCACGATACATTGGCGGAACACAATATCCTACGGATCCATAACAGTCCTCCTCGTTCCCGTCCAGAAGTTCCCTGCAACAGCCCACATCCGTAGTCACACAAGGACGCCTTGCGGCAAATGATTCCAGGACAGACAACGGCTGTCCTTCTGATATACTCGTCAAAATTGTAAAATCCAGCTTTTCCATATAGGAAATAATATCCACACGACCTGTAAAGATCACATTTTCCAAATGTAACTGATCGACCAGCGCATAGCATTCCTGCGCATATTCCTCATCATCAACGCCACCCATAATATGGAGGCGCACATGATCTCTTTTCGTACACAACTCATAAAACGCATAAATCATTGTCTTGATATCCTTGATCGGTGCCAGACGCACAACTGCGCCAATATCAACCCATCCGTCTTCTTCTTTCAACGGAATAGAAGAGAGTCGTTCGTAATTGATTCCATTCTCAACTACACGACATTTTTCCTTGTCACATCCCATCTGAATCTGTGCAAGCATAGCATTGGTAAACAACGCTGAGACAGAAAAGGCTCTCGTATAAATAATATCCGACAACATATAAAAGAAGGCGATCCACTGCTTTTTAAATGCCGGCTGTACCCATTTTGCACGGATGATCTCTTCTTCACGCTCTCTTGTATAAATTCCATGCTCCGTCAAAAGCACTTTCTTCTTATAGACATATCCGCCGAGACACGCAAGAAGTCCTCCGTACCCCGTACAGATCGCGTGATAAACATCTGCCTTAGGCACTTCACTTCCCATCAGATAAAGAACCGGAAGCAGCATAGAGCGCATCGTGTGAAATGCATCCGCAAACGGAGTATATGGATAATCTTTTATACAGCACTCTGTCAATATATTCAAAAACTCTTCACTTTTCAAAAAGGACATCGGGTTCAGTTTCTGGTCATAATAGAGGTGAAACAAAACCTCCCAGTCCGGACGTTTGCACAGCATCAGCTCCTTTAAGCTGTTCTTTTCTTCCTTCGTAAAAGCATGAAGCATTTTCCCTGAATCCTTCAGCCTCAGGGCATCATCCAGGAAAACCTCATGGACCTCGACGACATTTTCAGGAAGTTCGTAGACAAATTTCCCTCGATCCTTCGCATTTGCTCCGATCACCCACAGAACAAACTCATGCTCTTTCATTTCATTGATATACTGATGCATCCATGTGGATACACCGCCAAACACATAGGGATAACATCCCTCTAATATAAGACAGATTCTCACAACTAACTCCTTATCTGCCGCATTTTACTGCTTCGTATTTTATTCTGTTTTCTCGATGGTTACAGTCGGCTCCTTTGCCTTGAGCAAATAGAGATTTCCGGTCAAATGCGTAAGTTTTCCTCCCGAAACATCTCCCGGTGTTCCTTCGTTGATCCGCACCATAAAATACACTTCATCATAAAAATTGTCGAGTTCCAGTCTGATCTCCTGATCTGTCACTGTCTTTGTAAATGTGACCGCTCCGTAGCGCTGGATCGCGCCGGACAGTTCCGAACCTGTAAGCTGTCTCAAGGACGGTGCTGAATCATCCAGCCAGTCCATATAATCACTTAAGTTCCCTTTCAATTTTTCCCAGCCAAGTGCCGCACCACGATCTTCGTCCAGAAGATCATCCGGATGTATAAAATGGCTGTTCACAAAATGCATGTTCAATTCAGACAATGCTGCCATCTTCATATAGCTATCAATGATCGCACCTGAAATGATACGAGGCTGTTCCACAATACCGTCCTCCGCCACTTCAAATTCCTGCACATAAGCAAACTCACCGGTGAAATAGTTACTGGCGATCGTCCTGATCTGCGGAAAATCCTCTGCAAGCATTCTCCTACCTTCTGCCGACAATACATTGGACGGTGGTACATAAACCGACATCGATGTGCTTGGAAATATTTTATCGCCAAATCGTACCAGTTCCTTTACAGCCTTTTTCATTGCCGACTGATTTTTCCAGGTGTCATATGGAAGCACATCGCCATAGTCCGTATTTGGGAGGCTTAACGGCTGATGATTGTATCCATGATATCCAAGCTCCCCGCCCTGATGGAGCAACATATTTCCAAAATATTCGAAGCGTTTGGTATCTTTCTGCTTCTCGATCGTCCCGTCTGTCGCATCCCCATAGTTCTCAATCATCACACCTGTATAACGGATACCATGATCAGAGGCAAGTTCCAGCATGTCCGGCCACCATACGTTCATATAAAAATTGCTGATGCTCATCTCATAATCACGTTTCACATAAGTACCGTCTCCATTTGGAACCGGTGACGGGAAGTCATCCAGATAAAATGCTGATCCATTGATCACCGGATAGATACCGACATCCGTAAGAAGACTGTAAGACGCTGCATAAAATCCACGGACTGCCTTCTCATACAATCCAAAATTATCTACTACAAACTTTCCTTTTCCATATTGATTTTCCCAGATAACCGGCTGACCGTTTTCATCCTCTACCTGCGCATGAACCTTCGCCTGCTCACTCAACTGCACTGACCAGGCAGAATCATATGGATCTGTGATTTCATAAGCCTGCCCGCCGCCAAGCATAAAATCCGGTTCAAAATAAATACTGTCTACAACCGTATTTTCATAACCTGAAGAAATAATTCCAAGCTTCTGCTCTATTATCGACGTATATGCCGTTTTCTGAAGAGTCATCGCAAAGAGCGCATTTCCACCTTCCGAAACCCAGTCACACAGTTCCAAAAGTTTCTCTTTCAATGGACTGATATCACTTAATAATACAACCACTGTTTCATACTCATCATAGTCAGGGATCACAGAATCACTCTGCAGATCGACTACATCCGTCCCAACCTTCATATCTTTAAATATTTGCTGAAACTGTGTCCAGGCCTGTTCACTTGCTTCATCCGCACTGTTGCGAATGACCAGACAGGTCTTCGTAAGCGACTTCACAGCCGTCTGTTCGGTGACTACTTCTTCTCGATCGAGATACGCAACTTTTCTATTCTTTTCTGTATATTGAATACCACTTCGTTCAGCAAAAAGAACAACTGCCATCATCATAAAGACGCACAGGATTACTAACATGCTTTTAAACGGAAATGTTTTCAATGATTTTAATCTAACCAAAAATCCAATGCCTCCTTACTCTTGGAAGACAGATAAATGTGTTCCTCCTGCATCTGTCTTAAACACTTCTGCAACTCGGATGCCATTTTACGTTCCGCCAGATACTGTATCTTCAGAGTCCAGAATTCTTCTCTGTGATGCCATTTCTGATCCATAAGTTCCAGAATTTCTCCCGCCTGAACATAATCTCCGTTTTTCATCAGATTTTTAAACAGGCACACACATGTATGGAGCGTTGCTTTTATCTTCAGCTTTTGATTCAAAAGCCGGATATAACGAACCCGCTGTTCTTTCTCCATCTGTGCTTCCAGAATCCCCTGATTCAGATATTCTTCCATAAAATTACAATACTGATCCAGAACTTCGGGATCATTCGGAGATGCCGCATACAGTTTTTCCAGTTTCTGCAACCGGAAGTCATACTCCTTAGAGAGCTCAACCATAGCTGTGATCGCATAATGAACCACCTCTACATCTTCGTTCATACGAGCCTGTTTCAGAATGTCCATGTATTCTTCCGGATCGTCGTTTAGCACATCCATGATCAGCTCACGTCGTACCCCCGGCTTATTGATCAGAAGTGCTTCCTCCAGAGGAACAATCTTCTCATCCATATCCGAAGCTGCCTGAAAAATATTTTTATAAATCTCTTCATTCACACGAAGCTTTTCCACTCCCGGCTCTATTCTATTGTCTCTTTTCGTCAGCCTCTGTAAATGCAAAAGCAGCACACATATCGTCCCCCAGAAAGGAACAAAAACTACAAGTCCGATCAGATATTTTTTCGCTTTCAGAAAATGTGTCTTTATTCCCATCCAGACCAATACACAACAAACAATATGTAATAGGATCAGAAGTATCCCAAGCACTGTTTGAATCATAATATCTCTCCCACAAATATGCCGGTCACAATCTGTTGCGACCGGCAATAATTCTTCGCTTCTCTTTCTTTTCTCACTTAATCCGCACTCTCGACAGCATCGATTTCATGACATATAAATCCGCCCTTCTCCAGTCTTGCAAGAATGATCGGCAATACTTTCCTGTCCGTCTGCGAAAGAATGAGAAACAGCTCTTCTTTTTCAGAAATTCCCCAGACATCATTTTCACGGACAGACTTCTGCAGCACTGCATCCGCCTCTGCAAGTGACATCTGCGGATAATCCAGCTTTAGAAGCGTATAGGATGCCAGCTGTTCTTCTCTCATAGCATGAAATGAATACAATCTCTCTTCAAAATACTCTGGTTTCAATGTACTTGTACCTGACACATACTGCCTGCTCTTAACCGCTTCCTGGTATTCCAGCGCACGCAAAAGAGCGGTCTCCACCAGACCACTGAGAACCTGGAACAAATTCAGATAATAAAGAGAAAGCTGCTCGCCCTTTACATCCTGAATAAAAATCAGCATCACGAGCTCTCCGTCTTTTTGAATTCCTTTCATACACATTGGATATCCTTCCAGGAACTCCCGGTTTACCCATACATTTCCGGCTTCTACTGCCTCATTTGCCTCCAGATAATCCTTCATACAAATAGAATTAGCAAACACATCTTTCATTCCTTGTGATGCGATCGTAAGTCGTCCAAACTGCTTTTTCTTTCCCACCGAATAGATTGCAATCGTATGATTCTCAAGAACAGATTCCATCACATGAAGCGTTTCGATAAAAAGATCCTGCGGAAGAAAGACATCAAGTTTTTTCGTAATGTCAAAAATCTTACCAAAACTGTCTCGACTTCCCAGAATCTGCTTCTTGTATTGACGCTTATCCCGAAGCGTCTCCTGATACATTTCCCGCGCAAATAAAAATTTATCCAAAATAAGCTTATTTTCCGCTTTCATAAACCGAACATTCTCAGTATTCTTCAATCGTACATATCCACAGATTGCGCTGACAGCGAAATAAAAGATAAATGGAATCCAGTTCGACGGTTCGTAAAAAAGTGTTGTCCATCCGATTCCAGTCTTTGCATATGCCACCAACAACGAAAGGGATTCCAGTCCTGCTGATGCAAGTCCATAATTAATACCGTATAAACTGCTGAACAGCACGATATATACCAGCCGCAGATCGATCATCTCAAACTGCACCTGATTCCCTGCCACTCGGTTCAGTACCTCGAACACAAAAAATGTGAGCAACAGCTCGATGATTCTTACAACTGTCGCATGACTGTTGAGAAAGCTCTTCAAAGCATCTATCTTTCGGATCTTATAATTTGTCTTCTGACAATACTGTGCATATATTTCCGAGAGATCTTCCAAAAAAGAAATCTTCGGAAACCAGCCATATTCATTCCTCAATATCTTGTCAGTGACTATTCTCTCCTGAATCATCGCATCTGCAAGATATGTAATGTGTGCGAATGGAAATATCTGCTTAAGCTTTTCTCCGAGCTGTTCAAAGGTAAAATGAAACACTTGCGGAATCTGAAGATAAGTACTCTCCTCATTCCAGTTATCAAAAATCTTATATAACAGGTCCGCAAGATCACTCAGAGCAAGAAAATACATTTCCTGAGATGGTGCTTCTTCAAAGAGAATCGACTTTTGATTGAGTGCTTTAGAAAATAATTGAAAGAAATAATCCTCCTCGTAAGTGCCGGAATAAAGGTACGGCGCACGCAGAATCTTAACAGAAATCTGATGCAGTTCGCAATACTGCCTGCAGAACTCCTCTACGGTACGAACCATTAATGTCTTTCCGGTCGTTTCTTCATACAAACCCTCCGGACCGGTAATATACAGCAATCGTGAATTCGTATTTCCTTTATAATAATGTAATACTTTACGTAAAGTCTCAAGCTCACCGTCTTTCTTCCCATGAAAGGTGAGATAATTAGAAAAATAAATCACACCCTCAAATTCATAAGTCTTAAAGATATCTTCAAATTCCTTCTCTGCGTGTGGCATTGGATGTACCGATATCCCCTTGCGACGATCTGACTTTAATGCAGTCTCTCCAAGCAGGAGAATCTGACACTCCGGGAAGGCCTCCTTAATAAATTCAGTTGTGATATATCCGATGTTTCCAGTTACTAATAATTTCATAAGATGATAGCCTCATATTACTCATTTCCTTTAGTATAACATTTTTCCTTTCAGATTAGAATAGACTAATCTTATACAAATTATAGCTGATTAAGCGCCATTCTATAACAAAATTCACTATGGTAAAACATTGAAGTCACACCGCACCGTCACCCTGTTCTTTCCATCCAGCGTACAGGTGAACAAACTCAACGCCCACTCTCCGCTTGTCATATCTTCCACGCTTTGTGGAGTCAGTGCCTCTACCGCCGTCACTTTGTATTCGAACCGGTTCCCGGCCGCATCTGTAAAGATCACCTCGTCACCGGTCTCAAGTTCTTTCAACTTCCCGAAATGTGTTCTGTAATTATGTGCCGCGATCACAAGGTTATCCAGATAAGCACTTCCCGAATAACGGCAAGGTGCTTTCTTCAGAAGCGGGTAGCTCCATTCGCTCAATACCGGAAGCTTCAAGTCGATTGCCGGTATCTCAAGCACTCCGATGCACGCTGCGCCATCCAGCTCTTCCAACATGACCTCCGGCATCTCCATCTCCGGGTTCAGCTGATAATCCGGTATCTGTCCGTCAGATTCATCTGCCTGCTTTCCCTCATCAGAAATGTTCTGGTTTTTGTCTCTATATTCTTCCAACAGCTTCTCTTTGCTTTGCTCTGCCCGATAACCGTCCCAGAGATTGTATACAGAAAGAGCAAGGGCTGCCGCGAAAAGCAGCAACCCTGTGATTGTAAATATCTTTCCTATCCAATTCTTTTTCTTCTTGCTCATCGATTCTTCTCTTCTTTTCTATCCCGTAAAACTCTTCCCACCAGCAGACAGATCGCACCTGCAAATAAAAGCACAAGTACCGGCCACCAGAGCTGTCCTGTCTGTGGGAGCTTGTCTGATGTCTTGTCTGTTATTTTATTTGTTGTCTTATCCGTCGGCTTCTTCGATGGTGGATTCACTTCTCCATCCGACTTTCCCGGTTTCTTCGCTGTATTTGTCAAAACAACTGTATTTCCTTCACGCGTAACAGCAACGGTATACCCATTCGGCACATCTGCCTCAGACACGCTCCAGCGCATCAGCGTGGAAAGATTCTTCCATGTATAGGACCACTGGTTTTCTTTCGTAAGTGTCTGGCGGTCAGCGACTGTTGTATTCCCTTCCACATCTGTCTGCAGCAGCTCCACCACGATAGAATCCGGACGTTCTTTCTCCTGATCCTGCTTCCACACTTTCAATACATGAATCTTCGTCTCTTCTTCCTCTTCTGGTTCTTCCGGCTTTCCCGGTTTGTCGTTCTTCTCGAACTTCAGAACCGCTGTCACCTGATACGGATCCATTCCCTCGGAAGTTCCCTGTGAATCCTCCGGCAATGCGATCAATGCTGTCTGAGGCTCATAGATCTGTGTCTTGCCATCTTCCTGCTGCTCTGTTGTCTGTCCCAGCACAAGATAAAGACCCCGGTTAAGATCTGTAAAACATACTTTCCTGTCCGAACCTGATGCCAGCACTGCATCTGCTGTGATTCCGTCACGTCTGATATAGTCCGCCAGTGCATCCACTGTCCCCTGCCAGCCCTCCTGGTTCTTCTGCTCCAGTGAGACCGGATACTTCCGGAATCGTTCCGTCAATGTAAAACTGCCCGACTCCTCATACTCTGCCACACGGTACAGAGACAATTCCATCCCCTCAACCGGGCAGACAATCGAGATGCTTCCCTTCTGTGTACTCTCTTCTTCCGCTGCCAGAACCGGACTGCCCTTTGAGATTCCGAGTATCCCGGTCAGCGCAATGAGAAATGTCAACACATATATCATATAATTCCTGTCTCTGTGGCGGATTCTTTTCTTTGGACTTCGCATGTTCTCCCTCCCACTGATCAATTTATCTGTTACTGTTCACACGATGTGCGACCAGCAACGCATCTCGCCATTTTAAATCTCCTTTGGCGATGGGGCGAGATGCATTCAAGTCAAAACACGCATCCTCCGTGTCAATCAGCGGAGTGATTGACACGGGAGTGAACAGTAACTATTTATCTTCCTCTATTTTTTCTGCTTCTTTCTTGAACGCCGGATTGATAGATCCACTACAAGAAAACTAATGATTAAAAGCGGAATCGCAACACATACCGCAACTGTCAAACTGCTTACCTCAGCCGCATCCGATGTCACTCTGGAGTCATCTCCCGAACGATTTTCAATCCGATGTCCACGCACCAGCAGTCTCTGCGTATTGATTCCATATGGTGTACATGTAAGAAGTGTACACAGATCTTTTCCATCTTCAATCTCAAGCAGGCCATAATCTTCCGGCTCGACAATACTGATCTGGTCAATCTCATACGTCAATACCTTATCATAAATGTGCAGAAGAAAGATATCTCCCTTTTCCAATTTATCAAGGTCTGTGAACAGCTTCGCACTCGGCAGTCCTCTGTGTCCGGATAACACACAGTGTGTGCCCTTTCCTCCAACCGGAAGAGACGAACCTTCAATATGTCCGATACCAACCTGCAGAACAGAATCCTCTACACCGTGATAGATTGGAAGCTTGCAGCGAATTTCCGGAATCGTGATATATCCCATCATTCCGGTTCCATTTGCATCCAGAAGACTATCATATAAAGTATCTTCCTCTTCTGATGGTGTAAAGCGTCCTCCATTCGTAATCAACGTCTGGTTGTACTCCTCTGCCGCCGCCAGCGCCTGCTCCTTCTCCTGATCATCCATCTTCTCTATCTGCTTCGAATAATCCGCAACCGCCTGCGTCTGATGCTTCGAATTCCAGAAATTACTAATTGTCGGATACAGCAGTAAGGACAAGCCTGTAAGAAAGATGATTCCCGCAATTATTGTTGAAATATGCTTTCTCATGTTACAATCCTCTCCTTGCTGCTGTATGGGGAATGATAAAACACATTCCCCGTACAGCAAAATTACTTCATTCTTATCTCACTTACATACCTATAATCGAGCAACAATTATTTCATTCTCTTCTTTGTAATCAGTACAACTCCTGATCCAATTACAAGGATTGCACCGAAAATGTAGAACAATGTTGTTCCCATTCCACCTGTGGATGGGAGGATAGAGCCGGATTTGTTGAGGACTTTAACTTCGGTTACTTCGTCTTCTTTATCTGTAACAACTTTAATAACTCCTGCCTCATCAATCTTAATCTTTATCGGGTCTTTCAGCTTATTGTATCCAGCTGGCTGTTGTGTCTCAGTGAGGTAGTATGTACCTGCGTCAAGACCCTGGATTGTGAATTTACCGGTATCTCCCGTTGTTATTTTTGTCACTGTTCCTGATGAATTGACCAAATACTCCTCCGTTGTTGTACCCTTCTTCTTTTCAAGCTTAATTATATCATTTCCTTTTTCATCCGTACTCAATTTAAATATTGCTCCTGGAAGTGGAGTATCTGTACCTGTATATTTGAACACTGGGATTTCAAAAGTTCTTGTAGTTGTTGTAGCTGTCTCTGTTTTATTATTATCTCCATATGTTAATTTTGTTTCATTCTTATTTCCCGTATCTCCAATCTCAGCTTTCTCATTTAATGTTGCAGAATATGTAACGATAAGCTGATCATCGTTTTCTAATGTATCGCAGAGCGCTTTTTCGAATTTCACTTCAAATGTACATTGTGGCCCTTCTATCTCTGTTCCTGGTGTAACTAACTCGTACTGAGTATCACTCACTATTGTCTCCGATCCACCATTATTTTTCTTTAATGTAACATCTACCTTATTATCAAATGTCAACCCGGCACTCATTGTATCATGCAATACATAATTTTCAGCACCTTTTTGGGCTGTAATTGTTGTTTTGAATTCTACTTTATCATCTATACTTGCTGTATTTTTGTCTTCATAAGTAGAACCACTTTTTACCTTTTCTCCACTGAAGGTACACCGTTCTTTTCTTGAATTTCCACCTCTTTAGCTGTGGTATTAAGAGAGCAAAGAGCTCCAACACTAGAATCAACAAGATAATATCCAAGTGAAAGGTTATCAAATGTTAACGTTGAAGTAGTCTTTCCATCTTCAGCTTTTGGGGCACTCTTAGATTCTTCTGCTTTTATTGAAGTTTTTGCATAATCCAATGCCTCTTTTGCGAACGCTGCAGGATCTGCTTTTTCCACCCATGTAACATATCCGCTACCATCAGTTTTCAAATACTTCTTTCCTGTATCTGACTTAACAAAACTCTCCCACTTGCTTGTTGCTTTATAAGCATAGTTTCCTGAATTTGGTTCTGTTGCTGTTTTATCACTAAAACTCTCCAGTTCCAAAATCTGATAAATTGTATACGTCTGTTCTGGTACAGCATTCCTAATCGTTATCTTTCCATCGTTCGTTGCTGACGTCCCACTCGTTGTAGTCCCCTCAGCTCCTACCACACTACACATTCCCAATACCATCATAACCGAGAGCATTATGGCGGCAATCTTCTTGATTATTTTCATTTTCTTCCTCCTTGTTTTTGTTACTGCCCCCCGGAATTTTCCGGGGTACAGCACACCCTCTTTTGTTAGTTTCTTGTTTTTGTTTCTTTATATTTCATCAGCATAAGCACTACTGCGAAGAGTATTAATATCGCTCCTGCCAATCTGTAAATAAGAACCCCACAACTGCCTGTGGAAGGCAGTTTATTCACACGGCTTTGATTTGTAACGGTTACCGTGTCACCGTTGGTTGCACTGTTCGACTCTGTTGCGCCATTCTTTGTTGTCGTATATGACGTAAAGTATTCCATTCCGTTCACAATAGCAACTCTAGACGAATCTTTGATTGGCTGATTCTTATCATCAAGTTCAAAGACATAATAGGTTGTATTTAGATCTAGATTCTTGAATTTCGCTGTTTTTGCCTCAGTGTCACCCGGACTATAAGTAATAGAAACTGTATCCAGCGGTGAACCGCTTCCTCCCGCATTGTTATAAAGACCAAACTTATAGGTTCCACTTACTGGCTTGCGAGAATTTCCAGCTGCATCATTAATAAAAGCTTTTTCTACAACAATACCTTTTTGTTCATTATAAATTTCTAAAAAGAAATTCTTGGTATCGTATGCAACTTTATATTTCGTATCATCTTTCTTTTTTTCACAATACGCAATATATGCATTTGCCTCATCTGGATATCTTCCTTCTTCTTGCTTAACGCACATAATATAATGTGGCGTCTCATCCAATTTATATCCATCTGCTGCCTTTGTTTCTTTCACCTCGTAGATTGTATTAAACTCCATTGTGAATTGTTTTGTAGTAATTTCACAAGTACCGTCTGTTATTGTAGCCTTCACCTTTTGGGTTTCGCTTTTAAGTTGAATCTGATTATCTTTTAATTCACATTCAGAAACTTCAAATTCAACTCCATTCAATTTATTGCTTGTATTATCTTGATCAATCTTTTTAATTGTCAAGTTCGGATGTAATGTAGTTCCGCTGCTTCCACCCGCACTTAACTGATAGGAAAATTGTTCGATTTTATTAGTTGTTCCGCCTTTTGCACTATAAGACTTCCAATAAACAGAATTCTGTAGTGGTACTGTTTTATTCGGAGCAATATTCACGGTTACGGAATACGTAATCTCAACAGGTGTTTCATCCGGAATCACAATTTCAATTGTCTTATCTTTTGGGTTATACGACGATTGGATTTCAACTTGCTTTCCGTTTTTTATATTTTTTGCTTTCAAAGATTCACTGTCGAAACTTAAATATTCACCCAACGCATCAACTAATGTTAGTTTCTCTCCTTCTGCAGTTAATAGCTTTTGACCTCGTGAGTTCGCAACAATTGTATAAGTTACTTTTTGACTTTCGTTTGATGATGTAGTTGAATAACCATTTTCTTTCGTCAGATTCGTATCTTTTATCTTTGCATCTGCCGTAGCTGTCGCCAAATCTTCTCCATTTGCACTTTGAAGAACAACCTTATTTGTAAATATCTTTTCTTCACCACCAAGTAAAACCTTCGGATCCGTCACTCTACAGACAACCTGAACATCAACAGACCCTTTGTCTTCTATATGATCTGCTCGAAATGTTCCCAATTGAATCATTGCCTGCTTCTTATCATTACTTACATAATAGATTGTATGTTGTGATTGCTGATTATCATTCGTCGTGTCATTCTCTACTTCTGTCCACTCACTTCCAAGATTTGCAATCGCTGATGATTCAACACTGGTAGCATTTGCACCTTTCCATTTTATGCGGATGTATGCAAGTTCCATCCCCTCCGGAATTTCTTCCAAAACGCGATAATTACTATTCAGTTCACCGCCATGATTCACTTTAAACGCCCATGCTGCATATATGCCACTGCCGGTATCCTTCAATAAATCACTACAAATTTTACCAGAATCCCCTTTATCTGCCCCATCTATTGATGAATCCGTCGTCACTTTTGCTCCATCATAAGTGAATACCTGTCCTAACTCTTTTAAAATCTCTCCACCATGATACAGCTTCTGATCAGCAGAACCTATTTTTGTTTGAGTTTCTCCCGGCTCTGTTTTATATATCTCATTTCTATAAGTGTACGGTTTACGATATTGGTCCGGTAGACTCTGCGGCTCTGTTCTGACAATGATATAAAGTGTTTGATCCTCTCCAAGTGTAATATCTTCTTTTGCCTTGAAAATCAAATTATTATAATTATCATTATTGAAACCATCTTTATCTTGTTCATAGCTTAGTTCAAATAAAGAATCTATGTCCTGCTTATCAGAACCTCTATTCTGAGTTTCAAATTCTTCAAAGCTGCTATATCCTTTTATCTCACCTAAATTTCCTTTGTAAATACCAGCAATTGATGCTTCATTCTTATGTATAAAAGAATCTGTCAATCCATTATCCCATGAGATTGCATCTTTTATTTCAGTATCTTTTTTTATTGCAGAACCATTTACTTCAATAATCCAATAAAGCTTACCATTCTGCCACGTTGTTGCATTTTCTTCTGGTTCTTCATAATACCAGGCTTTTTTTGCAACATTCAAATGATAATCCCCTTGCAATGTAACTTTTACAGAAGAATTCACATTGTCGAATTTAAATGTCTTATCTGATCCATATTTTTTAACTTCATCCGTTAATTTGAATGTATTAGTAACCTTTGTTTCACCAATTGTGCTTAAATCTACAGGCTTTGCATAATATTCAAATTGATACGAATGGTTGTTATCTTTCCATCCTAATTGAGACAGTTTTAAGCTGAATGATGTTTGGTTATCAATTTTAACCCACTTCGTTTCAACTGCATTATTTGAACTATCATATGCTGTTATCTTCACATATCCAACATATTTCATAACATCTTTATCTAAACTATCAGTTAAAGTAGCTCCGGTTACATTAAACTGCCCCTGGGTCTGATTAACTTTAACTATATACTGATAACTTCCTTTCGGAACTGTAAATTCAGTTGCTATGGAATCTTTTTTTTTGTTCCTGAAGAATCATAGCAGTATATGTCCGAAGTACCATTTTGATCCTTCATTGAAATCTTTTCGGATTGATCCGTAACTTTAGGCTGTGTCTTCTGAACCCATGAATATTCATTTAGATCAAGTGGCTGCCAAACTTGGTTTATCTTTTTCCCACCTTGTTCATTATCAACATATGCTAAATAACGATTCTTAATAGTCACCTTATCCGACTGCATTGCTGCATACACTTCCGGTTTAACTGTTATCTTGTATGTTACGTAATAAGAATCTCCCGGATAGATTGTGATAGGACTATCATCCAGTTTGCTTACTTTGAATCGTGTAGGTTTTCTATTTGTATCAGTCCAATCCTCTTGGTAACTATCATTACCATTTGCCCATGATATTGTTAGTCTGTCGTGGAAATAAACTTCCTCTGCTACACCCGCTTTTTCTACATGGAGTTCTACAGAATCAGGATCATAAGAAATATACGGGAGCATCTTCGGATCTGTATAAATATCTGAATAATCTAAATAATCCCTAAATTCAAATTTTTGTATAGGATAATTACTATCCGAATTCACACCAAACTTTATTTCATATTTTATCTCATAATTTCCATCAGCATTTTTCGTTTGATCGCTTATTGCTTTCGTCATGTTATAACCAATACGCACGTTAGATGTAACCTCTTTTTCACCTTTTAAATGCGTTTCTAATTCTTTATCTTTTCTTGTATATGCTTTCGCTTTATTTATAAGATTTTCACTGATGAATGTAGAATTCATATTTTTGCTAAATATAGCATTCTCTTTTAACTTTACATAATAAGTTAATGTACGACTCTCTCCTGCTTCCATTTTAGCAATATTCCAGACAAAACTACCTGGTTCACTAATAGCAGTAGAATCTGTAATTGGATCCGGAATCGCTTGCTCTGTCAATGCATTCGTCAAATAAATCTTTCCGGCTACCGGACTGGAATTACCAGTAATTGTTTCATATGGGTTTTGAGCATTCTCAGTAGTGGTAAGTGGTGTTTCATTTTTATCAATACCAACATAATTTACCAGATTTTTATTCTGTGTAAATTGATCCACTACATAGACGTTCTTACATCCATCATCACCTGCTGTAACTGTGATTGTATATTTAATGTATTCACTATTCTTATCTTTTTCACTGAACTGCTTGTCTACTGTAACATTTCCGTAACGTTCATAATAATCAGGATCTAATTTTACTGTAATGTCACTTTTTAGTGTATGAACTGTTGTTTGATTAGTTTCTGGATTTACTGAACTTAATTTAAGTTGAGCAGACACAAAAAATTCTCCATCAATCGTTTGATTTTCACCCAGAGATTCTAAATCTTCTGCGTTATATTTAACGACTACTTTTCCATCTGTAGAAACAGTAATAGTTCCAATCACTTTATCCGAATTATTTTTCATATCACTTGTAGTTGTTTTCTTAATACGGAAAACATCCGGAAGCTGATAAGTAAAGGATCCATCGGACTTCTTCAAATCTGTTACCGGAATTCCTTGGAAACCAACTTTGATCATCATGCTCGAATCGTCTGGTAGAATAACAGTTCCTCCAATTGGAACTTCTTTTTCAACACCATTCTCTCTGTATGTCAATTTAACATACGTAATATTCGTCGTATGCTCATTCAGCACATACTCACCTGTCACCCCAGCTGTCTCATCCGCTGTGGTTCCTGCTGTATCTCCATTTTCTCCGTTCTGAGCTACATTCCCATCATCCGATGTCTGAACCTGATCCTGGCTCTGGTCTTGATTCTGTTCCTGACTTTGTCCCTGATTCTGCTCCTGTCCTTCTGTCTGGTTCTGCTCCGGTGTCTGCTGTGAGTCTTCCCCTGATTGATCTTCCGATGTCTTATCATCTGCATAACACGATTCGGTATGCGTATGTTCTGTTTTTCCGCAAGTCAGCTGTCCGTCACTCGAATAGCATTCTTCTGTATGGCTATGCTCTTCCTGACCACAGACTGTCTTTCTCTCCAGCGTGATCGCCGGGAGAATCAGCGCATAGACCGTACAGAAAACAACTACACAGGACAGACACAAAATCATCTTTCTCCACCGTTTTAACCGGGTTTTGTCTTTTAATAATCTTCTGATATAATCCGTTCCTTTATTCTGCACAAATCCACCTTCTTTTTTCTGGTGTGTATCTACTGCCTTCCTTTGTCAGTCTTCCCTTCGATACCTTATAAACTAAACTAATTATTTACTATTTCACTGTATGCTTCCTGTTTTATTCAATGGCCAGATTCGAAATACAATCTTTCCTTCAATCTGATCTTTTGAAACATCACCAATCGCAGCACTTCTTGAATCTACGGATACGTCTCGGTTATCTCCCATAAGAAACCAACTTGATTCCTCTACCTGATGTGGAAGATCTATATCACAATTTCCCAGTGCTTTCACATCTAAATAGTCTTCTGTCAGTTCTTTTCCGTCAACCGTCACATTTCCGTCCATATCAATATCAACCCACTGTCCCGGACCTGCGATCACACGCTTCACAAGAAGTTTATTTCCTTGCCAGAATGCAACCACCTCTCCGGTTTTTAATTGATTGGTCTTCACTGATACTACGATTTGCCCGGCTTCCAATGTCGGTGACATGGAAGAACCGTAAATCTGCAGAACCGGCATCCACAGAGTTGCCACCAAAACAGAAATTGCCGCAACTACAAGCAGCACGGCGATCGTACCGCGGAGTGTTCTTTGATATACCGCCCGGTGTCTCAGCCTCTTCTGTTCATTCTCAACTTCTTCTATTGTAGGGATATTAACTGAACGTTCTTTTTTCTTCACAATTCTAATCTCGCCTATTCTTTTTGGCTTGCTTTGTCAGTTTCGCCAATTCTTTTTCCTTTGCTTTTATCGATTTAAGATAGGTGTCAGCAGCTTCCTGTGCTGCCTGAAACACGCCACTTAGCTCCACTGCCGCATCAGCGATCGATCCTGCTTTCTCCATCGTGATCTCTCTGGCCTGAAGCTTTGCCTCTGCCTCATCCAGCCTGGTCTGAAGCTCTATCTCCCGCTTCTTCATCTCATAGATCAGATCGATCAATTCGCTTCTTCTTAGATGCTTCAAATCGTTCTTCATACATCATCGACTCCTTTGTCCTGATTTATGATTCTTATAGTAAAACGGTTCGTTCAAAACCAAGACATATGTCATTTTATACTAAACAAATTATAGTATGCACACCTGATCTTGTCAATTAATTTTGTTCATTTTTTATACATTCTTTTTTCATAATTTGTTCTTTTTTTCACAAAATATATCTTTTCTTTTTCTATTTCAAAAGCAGCTTATATCCTTTGTGTTATTTCACTTTTTTCTCTTCTTTATTTTCTATTTTTTTGTCATTTTTCAACAATATGCCGAACAGCTCTGTTTGCTTGCACTTTTTGTCACTTGATTAGTGCGAAACGTTTCGCTTTCAAGCCAAGAAAAAGCCGCCGGAGACAGTTTTTAAGATTTCTCTCAAAGTTCTGTCTCCGGCGGCTTATCATCAACCGTAATTAATCATTAAAATTCAGCGATCACTGTCTCGCCCTGTACTGCGTCCATACCTGTGTGCAGCTTCATATCCGGATAATCGTCTCCGTTTGTAACTACGAGAATACATGTTTTCTCATATCCGTGTTCTTTGATCTTCTCCGGATCAAATGAAAGCAACTTGTCTCCTGCGTTTACCTTATCTCCTTCTTTTACGAAGTACTCGAATCCGTCACCTTCCATGTTCACAGTGTCGATTCCTTCATGGATCAAAATCTCTACTCCGTTCGCAAGTGTAAGTCCAACTGCATGTCTGGAACCTTCCATCAGCACAGATACTGTTGCGTCACATGGTGCCACGATCACATTCTCTTCCGGCTCGATTGCAAGTCCGTCACCTAATGCTTTAGATGAGAACACCTCGTCTTTTACTTCCTCGATTGGTACTACTTTTCCTGACAGATAAGCCTTTACAACGAATGGCTTACTCTCTTCTGCAGGAGCCTGTTTTTTCTTGAAAAATGAAAACATACCTACTTCTCGCCTCTTTCTTTTAAACATTGTCCATTGGTTTCAATTACGGTCTTATACCAGTCAAATGATTTCTTCTTTGTACGTCTCAGCGTGCCTTTTCCATTATCATCTTTGTCAACATAGATAAAGCCATAACGCTTTTTCATTTCACCGGTTGAAGCACTAACTAAATCAATGCATCCCCATGAAGTATAACCCATAATTTCCACACCGTCAATCTCTACGGCATCCATCATAGCCAAAATGTGTGCTTTCAAATATTCTATACGATAATCATCTTCTACATAGCCGTTCTCATCCGGCTGGTCTACCGCTCCGAGTCCATTTTCTACGATGAAGAGCGGCTTCTGATATCTGTCATACAGTGCATTCATTGTAATACGAAGTCCCAACGGATCAATCTGCCATCCCCACTCGCTTGCTTTCAGGTATGGATTTTTGACTGTTGCGAATACATTTCCATCTGTTGTATCAACGCTCGCATCCGCACTTGCGCATCTGGAAGAGTAGTAAGAAAATGAAACAAAATCAACTGTATTTTCTTTCAGGAGCTTTTCATCTTCTTCTGTGATATCGAGCTGGATTCCTTCTCTTTCGAAAAATTTCTTTGCATAAGCCGGATACTCACCTCTTGCCTGTACATCGATGAAGAAGTAGTTTTCGCGATCTTTTCCCATCGCTTTCCATACATCTTCCGGCGCACAGGAGTATGGATACGTCTGACCAGCTGCCAGCATACATCCGACCTTATTCTCCGGATCGATCTCATGAGCGATTCTTGTTGCTTCTGCAGACGCTACCAGCTCATGATGTGCCGCAAGATATTTCGCCTGTGTCTCATTTTCTCCTTCTTTGAAGACAAGTCCTGCCCCCATAAATGGGATGTGAAGGATCATGTTGATCTCATTAAATGTCAGCCAGTATTTTACAAGACCTTTATAGCGTGTAAAAAGTACGGTTACGAGTTTCTTATAGAACTCGATCAGTTTTCGGTTCTTCCAGCCTCCGTACTCTTTCGTTAGATGAATCGGGCAATCAAAGTGTGTGATCGTAACAAGCGGCTCAATTCCGTATTTGTGGCATTCTTTAAATACATTTTCATAGAATTGAAGTCCTGCTTCGTTTGGTTCTGCGTCATCACCGTTTGGAAAGATTCTTGACCAGGCAATCGACAGACGGAAGGTCTTGAATCCCATTTCACCAAGAAGTGCGATATCTTCTTTGTAATGATGATAGAAGTCGATTCCTTCCATTGCCGGATACATATGTTCTGTATCCGGCTCTAGTGTCTCTCCATGTCCAAGCAATACCTTGAATCGGTCTTTTCCTGCCGGACATATATCGACATTTGCCAGTCCTCTTCCATCCACATTATATGCACCCTCGCACTGATTTGCTGCTGTTGCGCCGCCCCACAAAAAATTTTCCGGTAAACTCATCTTACTGCCTCCTGCTGAATTTTTCTGATTTTCAAATTTATTTTCCCATGTAAAGATGCACCATTCCTTCAACACCAAACGGTTCAATTGGAAGATAATGGCTAATTGCATCTCTCATCTGTGTACCAAGTGTATTCGTCACTTCGACTGCCAGCTGATTCTCTCCTTCTCTGAGAAGTCCTGTCAGATGGAATCGATATGGCTTGCAGATACGAACTCCTTCGGAATGTCCATTTACAAACACTTCTGCTGTCTCATAAGTATTTCCAAGCTCAAGCTGAATACTTCTTTCTGTATCTATCTTTTCCAGCTGCATTGTTCCTTCATAACGCACAGTTCCGGATTTATTTTCAAATCCTGTAATGCTGCTGATCAGATCCAGCTTTTCTGTCGGAACTGTTTCTATGAATTCTGGATAGGAGCAACTGTCTGCAAATGTTACTTTCCATTTTTTCGGAAGCAGATCTGTTCTGTCTTCCATTCTATCATCTGTACCAAATGATTTCTTGCCACTTCCTCTATCAAATCCTTCAGTGAAAGTGGCCTCCAACTCTTCCGCGATCACCTTCACTTGATTTTCTTCTCCCTGAAGAAATACCACTGATTCATATGGCTGCAGAATGAGCTGTGATTTCTGTGATACTTCTGTCAAAGTATTGGCAAATGCATCGTAACGGTAGACTGCATTTCCGTCTGAAATTGTCATTTCTGTGTCGATTGTATTTCCAATATTTTCATTAAATAACATAAGACAATACACATTATTTTTCATATATTCTCCGACTACAAGCTCCGGATACGCATTAGTAAATTTTACTGCCTGATATTGTCCCAATTCTTTCTGCATATCAAAGTTATAAATCTCTTTTTCAAGATAGATCACACGAACTCCCGACTGCTCTAATCTTCCAAGAAGTTCTTTGCCCTGCTGTGGCAGGAAGGTGCTGTAAGGAACAAGCATTACCTCGAAGTTCTGTCCATTGATGACATATTGTTGTTCTTTTACCTCTGCTCCTGCAAGATAATCCAGCGAAATGATATCAAAGCTGATCTGATGTTCCGTCAGTGCTCTTGCCGGTTTTTCAATTGGCATATACTCTCCGCCCCATTCCTGCTCAGCCGGATAGAGTACTCCGACCTTCGCCGGGTGTGTTCCGTCTCTGAACAATTCCATCAGACGATTCACATAATTACTGAATGTTGAAAAATACCGAAACTGCGGATTCATTCCATGCGCATAGAAATGCGGCGGACAGTCGAAATCCGGGAATTTCTTCGGGTCAAACGCATGTGGAACGATATGATTGATTCCACGGACGATCAGATGATCTGCAATCCACTTCATCATCTTCAGTCCTTCGTTCCATCCGTAAGCTCCGAAGGCTTCACACATGGAATTACCGTTCTTGAGCGGGTCTAAATGTGCTGCGGATGAAGCCAGTTTTGCGAGTGCATAGTGATAAAATTCTCCATTACTTCCACCTGTATTGAATGCGTCATGATGATAATTCATCCCTGGAACAATCTGACCTCCGATCACATCGATCCCTGCGTAGTCCATCGTCTCCTGGCCGCGGAAATAATGTCCCGTTCCGTAACCGAGTCTTGCATGTGCACCGTTGTCTTCAATTGTATGTCCAAGATACATCACACCATGTGCATGACACCAGTCTGAAAGAACACTTGTAAAATTATCACGATACAGCTTTGTGATCAAGTCCATGTACTGGTAACGGATTTCTGCTTCGGCTCCATTTGCATTTACCCATAAGAGCGGCAGATATTTTGCATCAAATCCCAGTTCTTTTTCAAGTCCTTCTCTCCATGGAAGAACCATGTCAGATCCAATTCGTGCTTCCGTTCCTTTTTCATTTCCAAATCTCGGTTCGTCTGAGAAGAAACCTTCGATCAACGTTCCGAAATCATTTTTATAATGTGCATAGTGCGGTTCATAAACCTCGTCAATGAGAACTTGTGTTGCTTCTTTTATGAGCGGGTTGAGGTAATCTTTTGTCGCCTCTTCACCACCTTTTCTAGTCAGATACAGAATAAAAATACTCCACGCACCATCTTTAACATCCAGTGTCAGAAGGCGTTTTTCCATATCCATACATTCTGTGATATCTGTCAAAGTCTCTGCATTGATCGGATCTCCCGGCTCAGTATAGCGGCTGATTCGTTTTGCCATGTAGACTTTCAGGATCTCCTGTTCCGGATCCGGTTTGTCCCACGGTCTTCCTTTCAAAAGTTTCAGATCGATACGCATCCGACGCATCGGTCCCTGCACATCATAACGGCGCATAGCAAGATATTTTTTCAAATACTGTGGATAGCATTCTTTCACTTTACCATTCGCATATCCTGTTGGGAAATGGGAGTCGTCGAGGATCCAGACTTTCATCTCGTTTTCTTTTGCTTTCGCAAGAATTAGATCCAGATCGCTCCACCACTGATCTCCAACGAAGTCCGGATGCGGGCGTGCCTCTATGCACACCCCTTTCATCCCACTCTCTGCTATCTTGTCCATATATTCACTCAATATCGCATGTTCTTCTCCATGCTGCCAAAAAAATGGATATAATCCGTTCTTCATTTTCTGTCTCCCTTGTATCATTACTAGCTTTTAGTTTTTCTTCTCTTCTTTTCCCTGTACAATGTATGCCAGTACCGCTGACACTATAAATGCGAGTGCTGCACACGCGATAAATCCATAGAAACTGATGTCCAGTCCTGCCGGATTGATCATTCCAGGAATACGGAAGAGTCCGTCTCCTGCAAGTGCATATAATTTAGCTCCGAGCCCTCCGAGAATTGCACCGGAGATTCCTCCACCTACCCATGCGCAGGCAAATAATTTCATATTCGGAACAGCAATGGAATAGATGGCCGGCTCTGTAACTCCGCAAAGCGCAGATGCAAAACTACCTAATCCCGCACTACGTTTATCTGGATCTTTTGTTCTAAGTGAATATCCGAGTGCTACTCCGGCAAGTGCCCATACTGTCAATCCGAGAATTGCGTTGATCGGATCGCTTCCAAGTGTAAACAGGTTGTTCATCAGTACTGGAATAAATGCTGCGTGCAAACCAAGGAGAACAACCAACTGCCAGAATGCTCCAAAGAGCAGACCTCCAAGGATTGGGCTAAAGTTAAAGATGCCACAAACTATTGTAGAAAGTCCATTAGAAACATACTGCATAACCGGTCCGATCACCAGATAGGAAAGCGGTACTGTTATTGCAAGTACAATCGTAGGAACAATCATTAACTGAATCATCTGCGGAATCACTTTTTTTGCCAGCTTTTCTACCTTGCTTGCAAAGAAAGATGCCAGAATGATCGGGAATAATGTGTTCGCATAAGTTGTTGTAGATACCGGAATGTGAAGGAATGTAATTCCACCTTCCGCTGCAATAGCCGCTACCAGATCCGGATATACGAGTGCTGCACCGATTGCAGCTGTCGTATATGGATTACAGTCGAATATCTTTCCGCATGAAAATCCTACGATGATCGGCATAAAGTACATAATCGCATCTGACGCTGCATAAAGTACAAGGTATGTTCCGTCTGTCTTTGCAAGTACACCTGCTGTTGTAAGAATCACAAGGATTCCTTTCAAGATTCCTCCTGCGATCATTGGCCCGATCATTGGCATGATACATCCTGAGATCACCTTAAAAAAACGATTCCAAAGACTGTCTTTTTTCATCACCTGGTAATCTTCTTTATTTACCGCCTTACTGTTCTCTGTGATTCCAGCTTCTGTCTTTACAAACTTAACTACTTCACTTACATGAGTGCCAATGATCACCTGATACTGGCCACCCTGATTCATAACGCCTTTAACACCCTTAATCTTGCTGACCTCATCCTTATTTGGAATTGTATCATCCTTCAAAACAAAACGTAAACGTGTCATACAATTCGTAACATTAACAATATTTTCTTTACCTCCAACAGCAGCTACTACTTCCTTTGCCAGCTGTCCATAATCTTCTTTTGCCATGATGTACGTTCCTCCCATTCATCACTCACATTTAATCTAATAGTTTCCCGAAATGCATTTCTCTATGCTCTCTATTATATCTATCTGTGTAGCAGAAAAAAATATCAGTTTCCTCACTTTTTATTGACCATTTCCACACAGTCTGATACACTTCATGCAAAGGAGGTGTCCATCTTATGAATCTGAAAGCGTTACATCATTATCTTACCACGTTATCCCCTAGTGAGGAAAAATATCGCAATGGATATATTTACGACGGCTGGAAAGATATGCCGAAGAAACAACATAATGGAGTGGAATATTCTGTATTGGACTTGGATGTTGCATATTTCTCCCTTGATAACAAACCACCCTCTCACGCTCCCGGGCTTAATGCAGAACTCTCTGAGATATCAATTAAGAGAAACTCCCGTTTCAGCGCAGTTCCGGAGCATATCCATACTCACATTGAAATCAACTATGTCTATTCCGGTAGCTGTCCTCAGGTCATTGACGGACATCCGATTACTCTGCAAAAGAACCAGGTTCTCCTGATTGACACAAACTGCCCACACTCAATTGCTCCGCTTGGAGAGAATGATATCATGATCAGTATTATCCCCAAGACAGACTTCCTGCGTGAGCATATGTTTAATCAGTTTTCTAATGATAGTATACTCTCCCGATTTTTTATCAATGCGATCAACGAAAAGACTGACCATGACCACTACCTGCTTTTCCACTCAGAAAATGACCGTAGAATTCCAATGTTCTTTAATGAACTGTTCTGTGAGTGCTTTGATCCATCCATTAATTCTACGGATATCATCATGCATCTTTTCTACACGATCATGGCGGAATTGATCAATGTCTACGAAGACGATTTGACAAAGGAAGATTCCTACTCACACAACAGTGTTGTGATTCCTATGCTGCGTTATATTGAACGGAATTTCAGAACATGTACGCAGGAATCCGTCGCTGACTTTTTCCATATCAGTCCAAACTATGTCACGCGTCTTCTCAAGAAATATACTGGTATGACTTATATTCAGTTGATCCAGGCGCAGAAACTACAGACCGCTGCCAACCTGCTGAAGCAGACAAATCTTCCGATAACTGAAATTGCCCAGCGAGCCGGATATGAAAATGTCACCTTCTTCTATAAGAAGTTCCAGGAGAAGTATCACTGCCAGCCGGGGGAATATAGGGGATAGGTGAAAAACTTACCCCCCTTTACTTCATAAGCAAAAAGGAAAGAGTCAATATTCCTGGGGGACCTGACAAACTCAACGCGAATATTGGCTCTTCTTTGTTATTATTTATTTGATTTTTGTAACTCCGCTAATTGCTTTCGCAGATACTCAACCTCTGCTTCTGCTGTCTCTGCGCGCTCTTTCTGTATAGCTACATCTGTTTCTAACTTCTCTTTCCTTGCTTTTAGTTTCTCTTTATCTGCTTTCAGTTTCTCTCCGTCTGCTTTCAGTTTCTCTTTCCTTACTTTCAGCTTCTCTTCATCCGCTTTCAGCTTTTCTCCGTCTGCTTTTAGCTTTTCTTCGTCAGCTTTGAGCTTCTCCTGTTTAGCTTCCATCTGTCTGCCTACTTCATCTAACGCTTCCATCTTTTTTGCATGTTCTTCCGTCATTTTAGTATATTCTTCTATCATCTCATCAACCATCAATTTTACTGTGTTTCGATCTAAAATCTCAAGTTCTTTTGAAAACATACTCATCATCCTCTCCATATTCAGGCAGATGGTATAGACTTCCTCGTATATCTTTTTAAATTCCGGATTGCAATTTAACAGATTAATAATCATGTCTGGATCGTCCTGACTTAAAAATACGAGCCACTCTTCCAGTCTGCTCTCTATCTTTCTGCCTTCATTATGAATGGTGTTATTAAAAATGTCAAGGCAAATGAAAGTATATTCCTGTAACAAATCCATCTCCACACCGGTATCGCTTTTTTGTTCAAAGCGATGGATGTATTGTTCTTTTGAAAACTTAGTAAAAGCTGCATTACTTTTCTCAAATAGAACTATTGTATATACTTTTTTAATTTCTTTATAAGTAAATGATTTTCCTAATTCTAATCGGACTCTTTTATACTGCCTGAGCAACAGATCCGAAGAGTAGCAGGCACTTCTCTGTCCTGAAAATAAGTATCCTACCTTCTGAACTTCTACATTTGCAATACTGCCATCCTCAAACTGAACAACAATATCCATAATAAGAAGTGAACTTTCCGCTGCTATTTTAGCTGATTCATTTGGCAGAACTTTTAAAATCTTAATTTTCTTTCCAAGTATTTCCGACAGGAAATCATTTAACCGTTCTGGTCTTGTATCAGGATTCATAATTGCCTTAAAGTAAGTATCATACAGTAATTTCACTCCTTTGACACCTGTACAGATGTCAAGGTATTCTTTCTGATATTTTTCTTCCCATCCGCAAAATGTTTCCCATAGCCGCTTATTTTCCCGAAGTTCTTTCAGCACCTCACCTTCCGTGCGAATCATCGGGAAATATTGTTGTAATTTGTTTTTCATCTTCACATCATCTCTCTTTCGTATTCTTCTAACGATCCACTATCCTTACAGACTTCCCCATAAGTCTGAAAAACAGCTTCTGTTATCCCTGTTACTACTAAAGCGATGTCATAAACAAAGTAAAATCTGCTCCAACTTGTTGCCATCTAAATTCATATTCCATTGGCAACAATATCTCTCGTCCCTTAATAGGAGTAGTTCTAGAATACGTGATGTGATATCAAATTGCAATGTGTTTATTGTTCATAACTCGATTTTTTTGTTTATAAAATGTGGATAACTTCTTACAATCCCGTCAGATTCACCTCATAGATACATTTTTCCGCGTTTTTCATCGGTTCCTGTAACATTTTTCCGCACTTTTTCGCCATGTTTTGTAACATTATTCTCGCGTCCCTATCAGAATCTTCTTTCCTTCAAATGCAAATCCGTAATGTCGAATCTCTTCTTTTTTGAATCCACGTGCAAAAAGTGTCTATATCAGAACCTTTTATCGTTTCTTGATATAGACACTTTTTTTAACAGTCATTCTATTAACTAATTGATATTTTCGCCGTTTGTTGAAATAACTTCTTTATACCACTCGA
>ENA-ORUQ01000856-ORUQ01000856.1-human-gut-metagenome-genome-assembly--contig:-NODE-856-length-32055-cov-8.247844_pt1 | contig 32055 bp, 30 predicted proteins | sample MGYA00242081_ERZ509211 | MGnify/ENA primary metagenome ERZ509211 (study PRJEB26280, sample SAMEA2338785) | human gut metagenome | biome: human gut; feature: human-associated habitat; material: faeces...
GAACCTTCGGCCCGAAGGGCCGTCAACCCTCAAGCCCCATAGGGGCTTGTCCATAAGGCGCCGCAGGCGTGTCCTATTTCATCATTTTAGCAATATCTTCAAAAAATTTATTCTTCTGACGATAGCCGATGATTCTTCCCAGTTCTTTTCCGTCTTTATAGAAAATGAAGGTGGGAATCCCCTCCGGGGCAAAGCGGGCTGCCAGGTCTTCTGCTTCATCTACATCGATGTGGCAGAGGCGGACTTCTCCCTTGAATTCTTCTTCCACTCCCTTGAATGCAGGGGCCATGACCTGACAGGGACGGCACCAGGAAGCGCCCAGTTCCAGAAGAACAAAGCCTTTTTTGTCTATGAATTCTTTATCCAGGTCAGCGTCATTTCTAATTTCTGTAATCATATTGTCTCCTTTACAGGGATAGAATGGTATAGGTTTCGCGGCTGAAATGGGGTTCTTCGGTAATGCGGATATCCCGAAGGACCGTTTGATGGAGTACGTCCCGGAAGGGGGCCGATTCCAGCACTTTTTTCACGTCCGCCGGACAGCGGATTTCCAGGTCTCTCTGGAAAGGGCCTTTCCGTCTTCTGTTTTCCAGATCTTCCAGTATCCTGTCTGCCGCCGCCCGGGCAGAGAGAATGCGGCCTGTGCCTTTGCAGAGGGGGCAGGTATCGTAGTAGTACTGCCACAGCCTTTTGGTAGTCCTTTTTCTCGTCATTTCTACAAGCCCCAGGGACGTCATGCCGCACACCACGGTTTTCACATGGTCATCTCTGACTTCCTGCCGCAGGATGCGGAGAAGTTTTTCTTTTTCTTCCTTTTTCTCCATATCGATGAAATCAATCATAATGATGCCGCCGATGCCGCGAAGGCGGATCTGTCTTGCGATTTCCCGGGCCGCATCCTTATTGATGAGGAAGGCCAGCTGGTCATGAGGAATTCCTTTACCCCGGAAAGACCCGGAGTTTACGTCAATCACCGTAAGGGCTTCCGTATAGTCAATGACGAGAGAGCCGCCGGTGGGAAGGGGCACAGTCCTGTCGAAGAGGGCTTCTATCTGTCCATCCACTTTAAAGGATTTGAAAAGGCTTTCTCTCCCATCGTAAAAGAGAATCCGGTCTTTGGAAATATCCTTTTCCTCTTCGGCCATGGTGATGAGCCGCTGCCACACATCTCTGTCATCCACCAGGATTCGTTCCACGCCGCCGGTGAGGTAGTCCCGGAGGCTTTTCACCGCCAGGTCTCCGTCCCGGTAAAGAAGGGCCGGTCCCTTTTCAATGGCTCCCCGTTTCATGACCACTTCCATTATACGGGTAAGGGACGTCAGGTCTTTTTTGAAATCTTCCTCCTCTGCCGTTTCAGCGGCGGTGCGAACAATGAGGCCCATGGCGCCTCCGCAGATGGCTTTCGCCTGGCTTCTGAGGAAGTTCCTCTTCTTTTCATCAGTAATTTTTTTTGAAATCCCGATATAGGAGGAGCCGTAAAGGGCAACGGCATATCTTCCGGCAAAGCTGATTTTCTCCGTCACCAGAGGACCCTTTGTTTCGGTGCTGTCTTTTTCCACCTGCACCAGGAGAGTGCTGCCTTCGGTGTGGGCAGCGCCCGGCAGGGTGTCCCGGGTTCTGAGGAAGGCGTTTCGTCCGATGCCTATATCCAGAAACATGCCATTTAATGAAGGGATCACATTTTTTATGACCCCCTTATATACCCGGCCTACAATATCTTCTTCCCCCGCTCTTTCCACGAAGAGATCGGAAAGAATATCATCATCAAGGCACGCAAGCACCGTCTGGTCCGGTCTTACGTGGAGAAGAAGCTGTTTCATTTCATTGTCCTTTCAATAACCCCTGGAAAACGCCTTGATCCGAAAGGGTAAGCCTTTTCCCATTGAGCCGCCGGTAGGTGCCGGTGCGGGAGCAGATAAATTCTCCTTCCGTCCAGGGCATGTGGAAGGATTCAGCCAGCATTTTCCATATATCCTTGGGCTGAACGGTACCTGTATTGCTCCGGATGAGAGAGAAGGTCAGATAGGCCCTGTCTTTGGTAAAGGTTACTTTCATGGGTTCTAAAATCATGGGCTTCACGTCCATTTCCCGCACCTTTTTTGGAGTCACCCTTTTGTAAAGGAAGGAGGAAAGATGATTGAATTCTTCAAGGGCGGTTCTGGCCTCTGCAAAATCCTTCTCCCCTGTCCCTTCTTTTACGGGGCCTTCCATTTCATAGGCATCTTCGTTGAAAACTGCTACGAACTTGGGCCAGTTCTTTTCTGCTTCCACAATGGAATGGATGGTAATCCCCCGGGGAAGCTGGCGGGAAAGCCGTTCCCTCACTTCATCCGTGGACATGTCCTCTTCCAGTTTGATTTCCAGATACAATGGATCTGCGGTGACGCCTACACCTAAGGCGGAGTCCAGGGAAAGCTTCATATGAGGATTGAACCCTTCGGAAAAAGCAACCGGGATTTCAGAACGCATGACTGCTCTTTCCATGGTGCGCAGGAAATCCAGATGGCCCAGGAAACGGAGTTCCTCACCTTTCGTGATAGATAAAAACAGTCTTTTCATGTGCATTCTCCTCTTTATGATCGATTGGTTTCACATCCAGTACCGGGCATACGGCACAGCCGTTGCAGGACAGGTGGCGGCAGTCATGCGTCAGTACGCCCCGCTGGGCCAGACGCCATTCTTTTCTCAGGTAGTCCTTGTTGACGCCGCAGTCGATATGGTCCCAGGGTTCCGCTTCGTACTCGTCCCGTTTCCGGGAAGCGTAAAGATCAGGGTCCACGCCGCATTCCTCAAACGCATCCATCCAGCGGTCATAATCGAAAAATTCAGTCCAGCTGTCATACTTGCAGCCCTTTTCCCAGGCCTTCAGAATGACTTTGGAAAGCTGACGGTCTCCCCGGGCCAGCACGGCTTCCAGTCGGCCGGTCTTGGCGTCATGGTAGGCAAATTTAATATGCCGGTCTGTGAAAAGGCTCTTCAGGTACTGCTGTTTCCTTTCGATTTCTTCCACACTGCACTGGGCCATCCACTGGAAAGGAGTGAAAGGCTTAGGAACGAAGCTGGCCACACTGACAGTGATGCGGCAGTCGTTCCTGCCGCGAATGGTATGGTAGAGCTCTTTGATACGCATAGCCAGGTCTGCAATGCCCTTCAGGTCTTCATCAGTTTCTGTAGGAAGGCCCATCATGAAATAGAGCTTCACCTTGCTCCAGCCGTTTTTGAAAGCGTTAGCGCAGGCGCCCATGATATCTTCTTCCGTGACACCTTTATTAATCACGTCCCGGAGGCGCTGGGTGCCCGCTTCGGGAGCCAGGGTAAGACCGCTCTTTCTGACCTGCTGGATTTTCTTGGCAATATCGATGGAGAAGGAATCCACTCGTAGGGAGGGAAGACTTACAGATACCCGGCGGTTCTTAAAGGTCTCCAGAAGATGGTCCACCAGTTCCGGCAGGCAGGAATAGTCAGCGGAAGAAAGGGACATGAGGGAAATTTCATTATACCCCGTATTCCGGATCAGGGTATCCGCAATTTCCTGCAGTTTCTTTTCGCTCTTTTCACGCACCGGACGGTAAATCATGCCGGCCTGGCAGAAACGGCAGCCTCTGCTGCAGCCCCGGAACATTTCCAGCACCGCCCTGTCATGAACGATTTCAATATGGGGCAGAATGGGCTTGTCGTCCACTTTCACTTTGTCAAAATCGGGAATCAGTCTTTTTTCAACAGGGAACTGGGCCGCCTCGTCGGTAGGAGCAATGGAGCGGAAAATGCCGTTTTCATAGTAGGACACCTTGTAGAGGGAAGGCGCATAGCAGCCTCTGATGGAAGCCATGCGGCGGATGATTTCCTTCCTGCCTCCCGGTTTCCCTTCCTTCTTCCAGGCTTTGACGATATCTGCCATTTCGCCGATAGCTTCTTCCGATTCGCCGATAAAGAACACATCGAAGAAATCGGCCACCGGTTCTGCATTGTACACGCAGGGGCCTCCGGAGACAACGATGGGATCCTCATCGCTCCGGTCTCTGGCAAGGAGCGGAATGCCGGAAAGGTCCAGCATATTCAGGATATTGGTGTAGCACATTTCAAAGGGCATGGTGAACCCCAGCACGTCGAAGTCCTTCACCGGGCATTTGGATTCCAGGGTATAGAGGGGAATATGTTTTTCCCGCATGAGGGCTTCCATATCAACCCAGGGCGCATAGACCCTTTCCGCCAGCGTGTCATCTCTTGCGTTAAGCACGCTGTAAATAATTTTCAGCCCCAGATGGCTCATGGCCACTTCGTACACATCGGGGAAAGCCAGGGCCACTTTCACATCCACGCTGTCATGGTCCTTTACCACGCTGTTCCATTCACCGCCGATATAGCGGGCAGGCTTCTGGATATGCATCAGCCATACGGGATCAATTTTTACAGGATTCATGTTCACTCCTAATCAAACATCAGTTTTTTACGCCGCACATAAATATTCATCAAAAGTCCTACACAGAGGAGATTCATCAAAAGGGCACTGCCGCCGTAACTCATGAAAGGCAGCGGAATGCCGGTGACCGGCATGATGCCCAGGGTCATTCCCACATTGATAAAAATCTGGAAAAGCCACATGGAAAAAATGCCACAGGCCAGAAGGCTTCCGAAGGCGTCGCCGGAAGAGCGGGAAATCATAAGGGCCCGATAGAGCAGGATGAAGTAGAGGAAAAGTACGAAAATAGCCCCTACAAATCCCAGTTCCTCGCCGATAACGGAAAAGATGAAATCCGTATGGTTTTCAGGGAGGAAATTCAGCTGGCTCTGGGTGCCTGCGAAGAGTCCCTGGCCGATGAAACCGCCGCTTCCGATGGAAATCTTGGACTGGATCACGTGATAGCCGGAGCCATAGGGATCCACCGAAGGATTGAAAAGCACAAGAATGCGCATTTTCTGGTAGCTGTGCAGTACAAAGAACCAGATCAGCGGGAATATGGCCACAAAGGCGATGAAAGCCTTCTTCACCAGGGACATATTAAGGCCGCAGATATAAAGCATGCCAAAGGTAATGGCCCCGAAAACCAGACTGGTACCCAGATCAGGCTGGATAAAAATCAGAAGGGTAGGCAGCGCCATGAGCCCCGCCACAGGAAGAAGGCTCTTCCAGGTGCGGTACCCCTTCTTATTATTGGACAGAAGCCGGGCCAGGCAGATAATCATAATAATTTTTGCAAATTCCGAAGGCTGCAGGGTAAAAGGCCCTATCTGGATCCACCTCTGCGCCCCCAGGGCGCTGGTACCTGCAAATTTGACCACCAGCAGCATCACCGCATTCACCACATAAAGGGCCGGCACGAAGCGGTACAGTTTCCTGTAGTCAAAATAGAGGGATCCTCCTGCCACGGCAAGGCCCAGAAGAAGGAACACCCCCTGCTTGATGACGAAATCAAACTGTCCCGGATGGCCCGGCACATTGGCATGGGTGGCGCTGGCAATGATGAGAAGGGATACCACCGCCAGCCCCAGTACAGTCATGAGGAGGCTGCTGTCAATCCTCCTCCAGTAACGAATCAGATTCATAGTCTCTCATCTCCTCCGCCGCCACTTATAGGCGCTGCTGGAAGAGTGCCAGGAAAGACCGGCCCTTTCAGTTCTCTTATTTCTATCATTTTTGCTTTCTGTTTCTTCCTCATTCTCCCTGTCCGAAAGACGCAGGGAACTCAACCACCGGGCAGCGGGGATATCCTTATCCTTCAGAAGGCAGCGGAGCACATCATAGAGGGCGCGGCCGTAGGCACTCTTTTCCCTGAATTCCGCAATCTCTCCCCTGTTTCCCAGGCGGTCTGCCATGATGGAATAGGGAATCACTCCGCCGAAAGATTCTTCGTCAAGCGTATCATAGACTTCCTGGAAAGAAAGTCCGCTTCCTTCCTTTGCGGTGAAACGGTTCAGTACGTATTTCCAAATCTTTCCCTTTCCGATAAGAGGCAGCAGGCGGTCCGCATTCCTTCTGGAAGACCAGGACGGCGCCACCAGGAGAATCACCCTGTCTGACAGGCGGAAGGCCGTTTCCACACCCTTTCCCATACCCGCAGGGCAGTCGATGAATATGAAGTCATAAAGGCGGTGGATATCGTCCATCACCGTGTCCATAGCTGCAGGAAATACGGTTTCCCAGGATTCCTTCTGGGACGCCGGCAGGAAATCGAGATGGTCCGTCACCGGAAGCACCGCATCCTCCAGGAAGCATTTTCCCTCTGCCAGGTCGCAGATATTATAAAAGCAGTCATTTTCCAATCCCAGGATAAGGTCCATGTTTCGAAGACCCATATCACCGTCTATGAGAAGTACCTTCTTCCCCAGCCTGGCAAGAGTGATGCCAAGGGAGGCCGTAATAAGGGTCTTTCCTACCCCGCCTTTGCCGGAAGCTGTAGACACAATGACCGCCATCAGTGGTTACCTCCATTTTTGTCTTTCTTTTCGTCCTTGTTTTTTCCCGGTGCATAGTCGCCTAAATGGAAATAGGCATTCATGATCTGTTTCACCACCGGAGCCGCCGACTCGGAACCGAAGCCTGAATGCTCAAACATGCAGAGCACCACGATTTCCGGTTTGTCGAAAGGCCCGTAGACTACGAACCAGCCATTATCAAGGCCGTTCGTCTCGGCGGTACCCGACTTGCCAGCCATGGCTATGGGATAATTGGCAAAAAGAGCGCCGCCGGTGCCGTTTTTCGTCATAACCAGGCGCAGAGCCTGGTGAAGATCATCCAGCGTAGCCTTGGACACCGGCAGGGTGCCCAGCTTTTCCGGCGAATAAATCTTAAGAGGGCTGCCGTCCAGCTTGTCGATGCGGTTCACCAGATAGGGTTTGTACCGGAAACCGCCGTTGGCAATGGAAGAATAAACCATGGCCATCTGGATAGGCGTGGTCAGAGTAAAACTCTGTCCGATGGCAGCATCCATGGTTTCCCCCAGATACCAGTCCTGCTTGAATACTTTGCGCTTGTACTCCTCACTGGCCACATTGCCTTCCGCTTCCCCTGCCAGGTCGATGCCTGTAGGTTTACCCAGGCCATACTCGCCGGCCATGGCAGAAATGCGGTCGATGCCAAGACGCCGTCCCATTTCATAGAAATAGACATTATCCGACTTTTCTACAGCTTCATAGAAATTGATCCAGCCGAAAGCCTCGCCTTCGGAGTTTCTCTTGTCTACCAGCCAGTGCTTGCCGGAGTCAAAAATTCTCTCCTCCGGCGTGGTAACCTTGGCTTCCAGAGCAGCGGAGCCCGTAATCACCTTGAACAGGGAGCCCGGAGGATACATGGCTGCAATGGTCCTGTTCTGCATAGGATGGTTCTTGTTGTTGATAATCTTGTTCCACTCATCCGCCGTAATACCCTTGCTGAAATGGTTGGGGTCATAGCTTGGCCAGCTTGCCATAGCCAGTACTGCCCCCGTATTGGGGTCGATAGCTACAGCGGAAGCACCGGTGGGGAACACGCCGGAATGAGCCAGCGTCCTTACCTGAGACTCCATGGCATCTTCCGCCGCCTTCTGCAGGTTCGCATCCAGGGTAAGACGCACATTGTTGCCGGATACGGCAGGCGTCCCTTCCACATAGCGCACCGGCTGGCCGGACGCATTGACTTCTACCGTCTTGGAACCGTTCTTTCCTTCCAGGAACTTGTTGTACTGCCTTTCCAGGCCTGAACGACCCACCAGGGTAGCCGTCTTGTAAGGATTCCCCTCGGCATCCCGGTCGTCCGGTCCCGCTTCGCCTACATAACCCAGCACCTGGACCCCTGCGGCGCCCAGCGGATACACACGGAGCGGATTCACTTCGATTTCAATGCCCGGGAAATCATCCTTCTTTTCTTCGATCTGGGTTGCCACATCAATACCCACATCGTTGGCCAGGTAAATGGCACCAAAAGCCAGCTTATTATCATCGATTTTCTTTTTTATATCCTCCGGCTTTACCTTCAGAAGAGCGGCCAGACGGTCCAGCTCCTCATCGGAAAGAGTATTCTTCTTCCTTTCCACCGGCATGATGACGCTGTAGGCAGGCCTTGAGCCGGCCATGATGACACCATTCCTGTCATACATGACACCCCGGGCCGCCTGCTGAGGCAGATGGCGGATACGGTTGCCGTCGGCCTCTTCCTTATAATAATTGCCTTCCACCACCTGCATCCAGAACAGGCGGGCACTCAGGATGAGAAGAAGGATCATGGCCGCATAAACCATCCGGCCATACCGCGACTCTTCCCGATTCTTCACCAGCGAATCCAGGATGGAAGGAATACGTTTCTTCACCAACGGGGTTCCTCCTCCCGTTTCAGCATCCAGATGAGAGGATGCAAAGCAAGAGCACATCCCCCATTCATCAGAACCAGGGGAATGCCCAGATAGACGAAATAAAAGAGGGAGGGATACCGACTGCCGGCCCATCCCATGATGACACTGGAAAAACAGACATAAATGACAGAAGCCAGAAGCACCGACAGCAGAGACACATACCAGTGCCGGTTATATCGGTCTCTGCCGAATTTCAGAAAAAGCAGAGTAATCACCAGGTAGGGAAGAAGATGGAGACCAAAGAAATTACTGGTCACAATATCCTGCAGAAATCCCCCGGCTCCCGCCAGGATGAGCGCCGATTTCCTGTCCAGAATCACCGCGGACAGGGCAATCACCGTGAGCCATAAATCAGGCTGCATGATACCATTGAAAAGGAAAGGCAGAAAAGAGGACTGCAGAAGAAATATAACAGCGCTTAAAATCACAAGGCTGTAGGTACTCATCATTTATCACCTGCCTGCTGCTTGTTCGGATTCATAGGCGGTTCGATTTTCGGCGGCTTCACTGTAATGCTTTCAGGGCTTGTCTTCTGGATATGATCGGTAATAACGAAAACTTCTTCCATATGGGAGAAATCGGCTGCCGGCCGGATCTGGGCGGACTGGGTGCCGCCCTCGGCATCCACATCCACCTGCTCCACAGTGCCGATGACCATACCCTTGGGGTACACGCCGCCGTAACCCGATGAAACGATAATATCCCCCTTAATCACATCCGCTTCCTTGGGGAGGGACACCAGGGAAAGGTAACCCGGATTGCCGCTGTTGCCGCTCACCATAGAAACCACCCGGGAAGCAGGCCGCTGCACAATGCCTCCGATTGTAGTCCGTGGATCCAGAAGAAGCTGCACCCTGGCTGAATTCAGGTATACCTCACTTACAAAGCCTACAATACCCGAAGGCACGATGACAGGCATGTATTTCTTCAAACCGCTGTCCTCGCCCCGGTCAATGACCATGGTATGGGTCCAGCCGCCGTAATCCCTTTCAATCACAGAAGCACCCAGCATATGGTAGCTGGTATAGCCCTGCTTGAACTGCAAAAGACTCCTTAAGCGGATATTTTCCGCCAGGATTTCACTGTAATGATCCTGCTCAGACTTAAGACTTTCATTTTCCTTACGGAGCTCATCCAGTTCCTTCCAGTTCGAAAACACCTGACGGAACAAACCAATGCCGTTCTCCCCCAGCCAGGCAGCCCGGGATACACCGTACTCAAAAGGAGCAGCTCCTACGGACAAAGGCTGGGACACGAATGGAATATACTCCCTGTGCCGCCAGAACCATCCGCAGCCGCCAAGGAAAGCCAAAAGCAGAACAATACTTAACATCTTTTTCTTACTGAAGAATATCAAAATCAAGCTCCCCCAAAGTATTTATCACCATTTTCAATGAGCAGGGAATGATCCTTGTCCATCATGCACGCCGCAAAACAGCCCTTCGCAATCACCGAGGCCGGATCTGCCGGAATCACAACAGGCATATGAAGCCCCTCGGAAAGCCAGTCCCGGAGTCCGTCAAGAAGGGCGCCGCCACCTGAAAGGAGCATGCCGTTCTTCAGGAAATCATCAGCCATCTCCGGCGTAGCCCGGCTCATGACACGCCGGATCAGAAGAAGCACCGGCTCCATAATGCGCTGCATGACAGAACTCATTTCAGCCACTGAAAGCTCTACCACCACTTCTACGCCGTCGGCATGGCGCCTTCCGCGCACCGTGAAAGCACGGTCGCTTCCGGTGCCGGTCATGGAAAGCATCTCACTCTTCAGCTTCTCCGCCTGCTCCAGACCGATCATCATGCTGTAGCGGTCCTGAATATGACGGCAGATAGCCCGGTCAATATCATGACCGCCGAAAGAAATCCCTTCCTGTGCCAAAATACCGCCGCAGCCGTAAATGCCCACGTCTGACACATCCCTCCCTATGACCAGGGACAGCGTAGAAGAAGGCACCTGCAAATCCCTTCCCGCGCCGATAGCAGCCGCTGCCGGCGAAGGAATGAGATACACCCCCTGGGCCCCTGCATGAATAAGCGCATCCACCAGGGCATGCCGGGTAACCGAAGAAATTTCGGCAGGAATAGCCACCATCAGACTGGGCCTGGAAACAGACCGCCTGAGAGACTTGTTTAAAAAGAAACGAAGCATGGACTTGGTCATATCATAATCAGCAATGACCCCGTTCCTCACCGGCCACTCCAGCGTATAATTCTCCGGCTCCTTATGATAAATAATCAGCGCCTCCGTGCCAAAACCAAGCACCTGGCCGCTGATATTATCCACCACCGCCGTAGAAGCCTCTTCCAGGAGCACCTTGTCTCTCTGATATATACGAACCTGGGAAGATCCCATATCGAGCCCCAGGCAATTTAACATTGCAGAAAACATACTCATGCATACCGCCTTTTCCAATGGATTCGTATTATTATACCATGGATGGGGCGTGTAAAACAGGGAAAAATGACAGGTCACCGGGGCCTGGAAGTTCTGAAAAGAAAAAGAGTTTCAAGTTCTACGGCTCCATGGCATTGGCTTTTCCTCTGACCGTCTTCTCGCTCAAGTAGTCGGCAGCGTCTTTGAAGCATGAGTTTACAGCCCCCACCGCCAGGAGCATCGACCGTTCCCCTTTCCCCGAATTTCATGTATAACGCCCCATACCAGGCCGCCTGTTTGGCAAAACAAAAGGGGCTGCAAAAAAATGATTGAACATTTTTTCACAGTCCCTTTTGATTTCACAACTTTACCAGAAATAAACCAGAGCAAAAGCCGCCACAAAGAAACGGTAAATGGCAAAGCCCGTCAGGGTGGAAGTATTCAGGAACTTCAGGAACCAGAGGATGGAAGCATAGGCCACCACGAAGGCAGTGACAAAGCCCACCGCCAGCACGCCCAGGTCACTGACCGAGAGACTTCCAATGACTTTAAGAAGGTCATAGAAGCAGGCCAGGAACATGAGGGGTACTGCCATAATGAAAGTAAAGTCGGCGCCTGCCTTCCGGGAAATGCCCAGAAGAAGACTGCCTGCAATAGTACTGCCGCTCCGGGAGAAGCCGGGCCACAGGGAGAGGCATTGGAAGAGGCCGATAATAAAAGACTGTTTCGTGGAAATCTTATCCACATCGGTCACAGCAAATTCCTTTCCCTTTCTTGCCTTTTCCGCCACAATCATGAAAATGCCGCCCAGTACCAGGCCGATGATGACGGTGGTAGGACTGAAGAGACGGTGCTTGATGAAGCCGTGGAAAAGAAGGCCCATAAGACAGGCCGGGAACATGGCAATGCAGATATTAAATACAGAAGGCCCTTTCCGGCGGAACCAGTGATGGGTATTCAGAATATAGGTAAACTTTTCATGATACACCACCAGCACCGAAAGGATGGCGCCCAGCTGGATAAATACATCAAAAAGGTCTGCCAGGGTTCCTTCAAAGCCCAGCATATGGCCCACAATAATCATATGACCTGTAGAAGAAACAGGAATATATTCCGTAAGCCCTTCTACAATGCCCACAACCAAAGCACAGAAATATTCGTACACTCTAACACCTCAAACGGTTCATTACTTCGTGGGATTCATGGCATTCACAATGCCTTCCACCTTATTCTTTGAAAAATTAATAATCAATACATCACTTTTCCCTTTGGAAAAATAAATGTAAGACGTCTTCGGCTCGCTGCCGGACACATTCATTTCTACCCGGTGCGGCTTCCCGTAAAGCAGATCCACCGTGGACACATCATCCCCCAGAGACAGGCCCCGGGAAGTGACCATTCGGTTATCCGTGAGAAAGAGGGCGGAAATCAGAGAACTCTTCACCGTAAGGCGCACTGCATAACCCGGGAAATAAAGGATTTCCTCCTTGGGATTGGCCATCTTCTTCTCCCATTCCTCAAAAGGATGAGCCTGGAAAGTACTTCCCAGCTCATAGCCAGCCACCTTGAAATCACGGTCTCCCAGGTACAGGGGACCTTCGCCGCTGTCATAGGAAACATCTCCCCTTTTCACTGGAGAAGTGAGAGACGCAAGACGAATGGAAGACACCTTGTCACCGGTGAGAGTCACATCCATTTCATGCAGGCCTGAACCATAGCGGAAATGAAAAGACTTTCCCCTGCCATCCCAAAGCACCATAAGGGGCCTGCCATAGGCACGAAGCACATCTTCCCGGCTGCTGCCCACGCCGATCCCCCGGGGCGTCTTTACGCTTGCACCGGACACAACGATTTCTGATATCCCTTTTCCGGGAAACTTGAAGTCCTCCGGCAGGTCTACGCGGTGGGAATAGGAAAGAAGAAAAGGCGCTGTCCGCTTTACCGTCATATCTTTAAAGATATAAGAATCCCTGGTATTCTCATGGACGACCTTTTCAGCCGTCCCTAGAGAAGAAATAGAATCTCCCAGAGACACACCGCCCACAGAAAAATCGAAGGCAGAAAGCGTCTTTCCGGAAATCGGGAAAAGGCTATGGGTCTCTCCCCCCTGCTTCTTCTCTGCAGAGTGATTCACGCCGGTCCCTGCCTTCTGATCAGAAACGGCAGCCGCTGCATGGGACCCCTCGGCATAAACAGAAAAACCAAAGGCACTGCAGGCAGAAACACAAATGGCCAGCAGCGCCGCCTTCATTCTATATTTCATGGGCAGTCTCCTTAACAAAATGCAAAAGTACCTGGACGTAAGGGTACTAGTTTATTATGAAGGTGTAAACCTCTTCTGTCAAGGGGGCGGAAAGCCCCGAAGGGCCTACCCATAACCACAGGCCGCATCCCCTGCAATGACATAGAGGCAGGCAGCAGGCGGTCATTTGGTCAATTCCCGTGAAAATGAATGTATACAAAAAAGGCTGTGAAAAAATGTAAACCATTTTTCACAGCCCCTCTTCTTTAATTCTTTCTATACTTATCCACAAAATGACCGATTCGTTTCAGCGCTTCCGCCAGGTTTTCCCGGCTGGCAGCGTAGGATATACGAATGTGGTTCTTTCCCTGAGGACCAAAGCAGGACCCCGGCACTACCCCTACCTTTTCTTCCTTCAGCAGACGGTCGGCGAATTCTTCGTCATCCATGCCGGTGATGCTGATATCGGGGAAAATGTAGAAGGCCCCTTTGGGCTTGAACACGGAAAGGCCGATTTTCTTCAGTCCTTCGTAGACCATTTCCCTGCGGGCGGCGTATTCATCATACATGGCCTTTACATCGTCATCGCAGTACTTGAGAGCTGCGATGGCACCATACTGGCTGGTGACGCTGGCGCAGAGGATTTCATACTGGTGGACTTTGTAAATCTGCTCCATGATTTCACGGGGTCCGCAGATATAGCCCACGCGAAGGCCCGTCATGGCATAGGACTTGGAGAAGCCGTTCATGGTGAGTGTTCTTTCCTTCATGCCCGGCAGCGATGCAAAGCAGGTATGGGTGCCTTCATAGGTAAGATCGCAGTAGATTTCATCGGAAATCACCACCAGGTCATGCTTTTGGGCAAAATCGGCGATTTTTACCAGAGACTCTCTGTCCATGACGGTGCCGGTAGGGTTATTGGGGTAGCCAATGAGGATAGCCTTGGTCCGGGGAGTCACTTTCTTTTCCAGCTCTTCCACAGTGAGTTTGAATTCATCTTCAGCCCTGGTAGGCACCAGCACCGGTTTGCCCCGGGCGATGGATACGCAGGCAGGATAAGCCAGGTAAGCGGGGTCCGGAATGAGTACTTCATCTCCCGGATTGAGGAGGGTGGTCATGACGATGCCGATGGCTTCGGAAACGCCTACAGTCACCATGATCTCATCCACCGGATCATAATCCACATGGTATCGGTTATGGAAAAGCTTTGCAATTTCCTGGCGCAGCGGGAGAAGACCCCAGTTGGACGTATAGGAGGTCTCTTTCCGTTTCAGGCTTTCCATGCAGGCATCAATCACCTTATCCGGCGCCGAATAGTCCGGTTCCCCTACACCCAGGGAAATCACGTCCTTCATGGAGCTGGCCAGGTCGAAAAATTTACGAATACCGGAAAAAGGCACCGCTTTAATATTGGATGCCACTTTTTCATCCCAATTCATTCTATATAATCTCCTTCAATATGAAATATGGAAAGGCGCCTTACTTCGTTTCCGCCACTTTCTTACCCAGTTCCTCGCACTTCTTAAGCGACGGCTCATCGGGATAGCCGTAAGCCAGAAGAGGCTGGGCCGGGAAAGAAGCGCCGGCGAAATGGAGCTCATTGTACCAGGAATTGAGCCAGGCTCCCCGGCTCCATCCGCAGGAACCGAAAATACCCATGATTTTCCCCTTCAAATAGGGCTTCAGTTTATTACAGAAAGGTTTCATCTGGGCCTCTTCAATGACCTCGACGCCCCAGGCGCTGCAGCCCAGGATAATATGATGGTAGGTGTTTCCGATTTCCACAGGATCCACATCGGAAACCGGTGCCAGAAGCACTTCGGCGCCGGTGCTTTTGGCGCCCACTGCCACAGCCTCTGCCATGGCTTCCGTATTTCCTGTGGCGGAATAGTAAATCACAGCCACTTTTTCTGACATAATGGCCTCCTTTATACTGACAGGGTTTTAAGGCTTCACAGCCTTCTTCCCCTAAAAAAAGAAGCGTCCTTAAAAAAGAACGCTCTTCTTATCTCTGAAATTATGCCTTAGCTACAGTTTCGCCCAGTTTCTTGCATGCTTCCAGTGCATCGTCATCAGGATAGCTGTATGCTTTGACGGGGTCAGCAGCCAGTTTGATGCCTGCTTCGTCAAAACGTTTCTTCCAGTTTTCAATCCAGTCGCCCTGGTTCCATGCATAGGAACCGAAGATGGCTACCACTTTGCCCTTGAGCTGGGGAAGCAGTTCTTCGAAGAACGGTTCGAATTCATATTCTTCCAGTTCTTCATTTCCCATAGCCGGGCAGCCGAGAATGATGTGGTCATAGGCAGCTACATCGGAAGCAGTGGTGTCGCTTACGAAGGAAAGGGTGGTTTCTGCTCCTGCAGCCTTAGCACCTTCTTCTACAGCCTGAGCCATAGCTTCTGTGTTACCGGAACCGGACCAATATACAATTGCAACTTTTGCCATTTAAAATTCCTCCTATCAATATCTAATTGATAAAATGCCTTACTCTTCTATCTTACTGATTCCAGAGCTCCTTGTCAATTTCTAAAAACAATTAATCCCATTCAGTCAGGGATGTACCTTTTTTAGAAAGATCCAGGAGCGTCACCTTTTTCGGAAATTTCCGTTTCGAAACCATTTTCCTTACGTCTTCCGTAATGTCTGCCCTGTCGCCGTCGGTGTTGAAGATGCCCAGAGTTGTGAAATAACCATCGCACTGGAGAATGATGGTATAAGCTTCATTGTATGTAATACCCTGCTCCATGGTCTTTACCTTCACGAAGCCCTCCCACCTGGGGTGCCTGCTGTCATTGATTTTCTGCAGGGGCGACGGGCCTTCGAAGACGGCGCCCTGTTGAGTCAGCTGCCGGTTCAGCCATGCTGCCATGATGTCCATCTGGGCTTCGGGCTTATCGTCCTTGTGTTTGAATTCCCCGATGTCCTGCAGAAAAGGGATTCCTGCTTCATGGGACATGGCCCAGCCGTAGGAAAAGTCAGGGCCCTTCTTCCAGGTCATGGTGTAATACTGGCTGTCAGACATGCCTTTCCGGATGAAGAAGCGCTTCGTGCCGCCGTCCTTCATGAAAGGCAGGGCATTCTGGGCGCCTTCGGTGAAAGTTATGTTTTTCGGAACGTCCATGGTGCCGATGCCCGAAAGACTGAGCTTATCCGCTGCAGAAACCTCCAAGGCGCCGGCAAAGATCAGGAATGCTGCCATGAAGGCCGCCAAAGATGCTCTCTTCATGGATTACGCCTTTGCCTGTTTCTTCTGCAGTTTAGCCCAGGTATCGCGGAGACCTACGATGCGGTTGCACACCAGATGATCTTTGGTGGTGTCCTGGTCAATGATGAAATAGCCTTTCCGGAGGAACTGGAAGCGGCTGCCTACAGGGTATTCCTTAATGGCCGGTTCCGCTTTGCTCTTCATGACAGTAAGGGAATTGGTATTCACCTTTTCCATGAAATCCCTGCCGTCTTCCTTGTCATCCGGGGAAATGAGATAGTCGTAGAGCCTTGTTTCCACATCCACCGCCGTGTCGGCGCATACCCAGTGAAGAGTGCCCTTCACCTTGCGGTCAGCGCCGGGTGTGCCGCTTCTGGTATCAAAGTCCACGGTGCAGTGGATTTCTGTAATATTTCCTTCCCCGTCCTTCACCACATCTTCACATTTCACAATGTAAGCCCCTTTGAGGCGGACTTCCTTTCCCGGGGTCATGCGGAAGAATTTATGGACCGGATGCTCCATGAAATCTTCTCTTTCGATGTACAGATTCCGTCCGAAGGGAACCTGGCGGGTACCCATGGCTTCATCTTCGGGATTATTTTCCAGGGTCATGTATTCGATCTTATCTTCCGGATAGTTGGTAAGCACTACTTTCACCGGATCGATGACTGCCATAATGCGGGGTGCCTTGGCCTTCAGATCTTCCCGGATGCAGTATTCCAGAAGGGAAACATCCACCAGGTTGTCTGCCTTGGCCACGCCGATGAGATCGCAGAAATGACGGAGTGATTCCGGAGTGTATCCTCTTCTTCTGATACCGCAGATGGTAGGCATGCGGGGATCATCCCAGCCGGACACCAGACCGGCCTCCACCATTTTACGAAGCTTTCTCTTACTGGTTATCATGGTGGTCACATTCAGGCGGGCAAACTCGATCTGCCGCGGCTTTTCCTTGCCGTCAAAGGCCTGGAGACACCAGTTGTAAAGAGGTCTTCTTTCTTCAAATTCCAGGGTGCAGATGGAATGGGTAATGCCTTCCAGGGCATCAGAGAGAGGGTGAGCGAAATCATAAAGTGGATAAATGCACCATTTGTCTCCCGTCCTGTGGTGGGTGGCGTGAAGGATGCGGTAAATGACAGGGTCCCTCATGACAAGGTTCGGAGAAGCCATGTCAATCTTGGCACGGAGGCACTTTTCTCCATCCTTGTACTTGCCTTCCTTCATTTCCTGGAAAAGCTTCAGGTTTTCTTCTACGGAACGGTTTCTCCAGGGACTTTCCTTCCCCGGATGTTCCAGATCGCCGCGGGTATTATGGATTTCTTCACTGCTCTGATCATCTACATAGGCCAGCCCCATGCGGATGAGCTTGCAGGCAAACTCATAGAGTTCCGGGAAATAATCGGAAGCAAAATGCACCGGTTCCTTCCATTTGAATCCCAGCCACTTCACATCTTCCAGTATGGAATCCACAAACTCCTGATTCTCCTTCGTGGGGTTCGTATCATCGAAACGCACATTAGTGGCGCCATGATACTTTTCACCAAGGCCGAAATTCAGGCAGATACTCTTGACATGACCGATATGAAGATAGCCGTTCGGTTCCGGCGGGAAACGGGTGAGCACCCTTCCATTGGCATAGACATGATTGGCTATGTCTTTATTGATTTCCGCTTCAATAAAATTAGCGGCTTCTCTTTTTTCTTCCATAGTAATCTCCTCCATTCATTGAATCACGGATATTTGTTTTATTATACAATATCTGCCGCTTCTTTTCTATTTCCGCCGATAAAAGCGCATCAAAAAAGACCGGGCAGCCGGTCTTTTTACATTCCTTATTTCACTGTATTCTTCAGGGTACCGATGGGATCGATGGTGATTTCCACCACATCTCCCTTTTTCAGGAACTGCGGCGGATTCTGTCCCATACCTACCCCCTGGGGCGTACCGGTGGCAATCACATCGCCGGGAAGCAGCGTCATGCCGTCAGAAAGAACCTCGATAAGCCGGGGAATGGAGAAAATCAAATCATTGGTAGACCCCTCCTGGCGGAGATGACCGTTCACCTTCGTGTAAATAGTAAAAGGCACAGGCCAGTCCCCCACCATCACCGTAGGCCCCATGGGGCAGAAAGTATCCAGACTCTTACCCTTGAACCACTGTACGTGCTTTCTCTGCAGATCCCGAGCTGTCACATCGTTGATAATGGTGTAGCCATACACATACTTCATGGCATCCTCTGCAGCCACATTGGTGCACCGCTTGCCGATAATGACGCCCAGCTCCCCTTCATAATCCACTTCCTTCGTCGCAGCCGGATGACTGTCGATTTCCTCATCAGGACCGATGACAGATGTGGTGGCCTTCGTAAAGAAAATAGGAACAGCAGGATTCTTCGCATTGGCGTTCTGGTCAAATTCCTTCACATGGGCCTGGTAATTCTTGCCCACGCACAGAATATTGCGCCGGGGATAAAAAGGCACCTCCAGCCGCACATCCTTCAGAGAAAGAGGCTCGATGGATTTATCCTTCTCATTCATTTCCAAAGCCCTGGCCAGATTCAAAAGCCCCTCCTCGCCGGACTCGATAAACTCCTCCATAGTCTCCCCCAGAGGAATGAAATAAGTCTCCTCCAGATCCTCAGCGGAATAAATGGAAACTCCATCAGAAGCCAGCACGCCCCACTGGCGCTGGCCGTTGTAATTATAAGAAACAAGTCTCTGCATGGTATACCTTCTTTCTATTGGTGATTATGGACATTATATCATGAACAGGAGATGGTTCAAAGAGTTCATTGGCCCCCTTTGCGCTGAGGGCTGCGCCTTTGCATCAAAAGGATGCGGCTTCGCCGCAGATTATGGTAAGCTGCCAGCTGCTATAACCTGCATCCACTCCGCGTCCCCCACCACAAAGAACCCCGGTACCTTCCCATCCCCTATGCCCAATGAGTTCGGTGTCTGCATGGTCTGCGGCCGCTGCTGTACCAAAGTACGACGGCGCGCGCCATACACGAGTCTCCCGTCATTTCTGCATATGTGGAGCTGATTTAGAGTCCTGGGTTCATTGTGTAGTTCATATCTTTTATCCTTTTTGGCCAAATTGGATGGAAGGAAACAAGGGGATCCCTGCATGTCCGAAATACTCTCTCCTGCCGGGCCTAGGATTGGCAGGAAAGCGTGTGCTTTCAGAATTGCTTTATAAACTTGTCCCTTCTACTTATATAATAGAAAAAATCGCTTTTATGTGAACGTGGAAAATAAAAAATTTTATTTTTTCTTCATTTTATGAAAATGTGAGAGGTAATGCAAGGTACCATGTGGTTATTTCCTGACAGTCGGGAATGGAGAATCGGGATTCGGGAATCGGGAGCCGGAAGCTGGAAGCCGACAGCCAACAGCCGGAAGCTGGGACTGGGGACTCAGGAATTGGGGAATCAAGAATCGAAAGCCGGAAGCCGACAGCCAACAGCCGGGAGCCAGAAGCCTCCACTGTCCCATTTACTCACTGTCTCAAAACTTAAACGTATCCTTCAGCCCCAGCCATTTCTGGTCCTTATCGCTGAGGTTCAACGGCGTGCCATCTTCCAGGGTATATCCTTCTGCCGACGGTGTTCCTTTATATTCCCCCACCAGTTTTGGCCACCGGATGCCGATTTCGGGATCATTCCAGGCCATGCCGCCTTCGTCATTGGGATGCCAGAAGTCGTTCACCTTGTAGCAGAATTCAGCCACATCGGAAAGAACCAGGAAGCCATGGGCAAAGCCTTCAGGAATGAGGAACTGTTTTTTATTTTCTTCTGTCAGCTCTACACCATACCACTTGCCATAGGTTGGGGAGTCGGCCCGCAGATCCACGGCCACATCGAAAACGCTGCCCCGCACGGTCCTTACCAGTTTGCACTGAGGATAGTGCTTCTGGAAATGGAGTCCGCGAAGAACCCCCTTCGTGCTCATGCTCTGGTTATCCTGGACAAAGTCGATATGAAATCCGGCTTCTTCCATGTCCTTCTGATTATAGGTTTCCATGAAATAGCCCCGCTCGTCTCCATGGACGGCGGGCTCGATGATGCAGAGGCCTTCAATGCCTCCCACATTTTTTGTCACTTTGATTTGTCCCATAATTGTACTCCTTCTGTTTGTTTTCAGTATTATAACATCGCTAAATGTAGAGTTACAATCTATCAGCTGTCGGCTTCCGGCTGCTGGCTATCAGCTACCGGCTTTCGACGTATGCTTGGGTTCGCGTTTTCCAATCTTTTCATAAAGCCGTAAATCATTCTTCCCAGCTGACCCAGCCGCTGATTGATTTTATTTGTCCGCTCTTCGCTCATATAGCTTCGACCGGATGCAATATATACTTGCGTCTGCAATTCATATAAAGAGCCTCTTGCAATGCTCAGGAAGTGATAGAATTCCTTATCTGACTGCCTCCCATATCCCTCTGCGATATTAGAAGGGATAGAAACAGCTGCTCTCTCCATTTGGCTCACCAGCCCATATCGCTCATGATTCGGGAAGGTATCCGCAGCATCATATATCATCATAGTCAGTTCCATTGCTTTTTGCCAGACCTCTAAGTTTCTATAATCCGCCACAATATCCTCCTTCTAAAATAAATGCGTTAGCGAAGGAAATTCAACATTTCAGAAATCAGTGCATCAGCGCCGCCCCTCAAAAGCCAAGAGCCGGCAGCCGGAAGCTGGAAGCCGAGAGCCGACAGCCGGAAGCCAGGAGCCGGAAGCTGGAAGCCAGGAGCCGACAGCCGATAGCCAACAGTCAGCCTCCAAGAGCTCCGATTTCCTTCAGATATCTTCTGAGCGCATCCTTCCAGTCCGGCAGTCTTGTGAAGCCGGCCTTATCCAGTGAGCTTTTATCCATACGGCTGTTCAGCGGCCGGACAGCCTTCGTAGGATAGTCCGAGGAAGGGATAGGCCGAATGCGGCAGGAGAGATTGGCTTCTTTCATGATGGCTGCTGCGAACTCAGCCCAGTTGGTGATGCCTTCATTCGTTGCATGATAGACTCCATATTTCTCAGTCTCTACCATATCACAGAGCAACGGCGCCAAATCTGCCGTATAGGTTGGGGAGCCCCACTGGTCTGCGACAACAGTCAGTTCATCATGGGACTGCCCCAGGCGGAGCATGGTTTTAATAAAGTTATTGCCGTTTTTGCCAAAGACCCAGGAAATGCGGACGATGAAATATTTCGTAAGTTCCAACTGCGCAGCCTGCTCTCCAAAGAGCTTGGTCAGTCCGTACATATTCAGCGGCTCTTTGGCTGCATCAACGGTAAAAGGCACTGTTCCTGTACCATCGAAGACGTAATCTGTAGAGATATAAAGAAACTTCGCATCGATTTCTTTGGCGGCCTTTGCAAGAGCCAGCGTTCCTTTGGCATTGACATCCATGGCCCTGCCATATTCATCTTCCGCCTTATCCACGGCTGTATAAGCAGCACAGTGAATGACAGCATCCGGATGATACGCAGTCACTACTTTCTCCACTTCAGATGGAACAGTCAAGTCCATATCTTTGGAACCGACGCCTTTGTATTCGATATGACGTCTTTCCAGTTCCTTCGCTACGTCATAACCAAGCTGCCCCGTCACTCCTGTTATAAGAACTTTCATTATAGGTATACTCCTTTATCAGTTTACCGCTATCGGATTTCAGCTGCCCTCTCCATTTGGCTCACCAGCCCATATCTCTCATGAGTCGGGAAGGTATCCGCAGCATCATATATCATCATAGTCAGTTCCATTGCTTTTTGCCAGACCTCTAAGTTTCTATAATCCGCCACAATATCTTCCTTCATAAATTAAATGGGGATTGGGGACTGGGGATTAGGGACTCGGGGCTCGGGAATAGAGCGTCAGGAGCCAGCAGCCAGTAGCCGGAAGCCAGGAGCTGGAGGCCGAAATCCGACAGCCGATAGCCGCCAGCCGGAAGCCAGAAGCCGGAATCTGGAGGCCGAGAGCCAGCAACCGAGAGCCGGGAGCCAGCAGCCGGAAGCCGACAGCCGATAGCCGGAAGCCGGGAGCCAATAGCCGTCAAGCCGCCAGCGGATCACTCATACATCTTCTTATAGTAATTCTGATATTCTCCGCTTACGATTTCCTGCCACCAGGGCTTATTGTCCAGATACCAGCGGATGGTCTTCTTGATCCCATCTGCAAATTTCGTTTCCGGAAGCCATCCCAGTTCTTTATGGATCTTTGCGGGGTCGATGGCATATCTCCGGTCATGTCCTTTTCGATCCTTCACATAGGTGATAAGACTTTCCGGTTTTCCCAGTTCCTTGAGGATAAGTTTGACAATGTCGATGTTTGCCATTTCGTTATGGCCGCCGATATTGTAGACCTCCCCTACGGTGCCTTGATGAATGATGAGGTCGATGGCCTTGCAGTGATCCTCTACATAGAGCCAGTCCCTTACGTTTTTCCCATCCCCATACACCGGAAGGGGCTTATCCTCCAGAGCGTTCATCATCATGAGGGGTATCAGCTTTTCCGGAAACTGGTATGGTCCGTAGTTATTGCTGCAGCGGGAAATGGTAGCCGGCAGGCCATAGGTACGATGGTATGCGCCCACCAGAAGATCCGCTCCTGCCTTGGAGCTGCTGTAGGGAGAGCTGGTATGAAGGGGCGTCTTTTCCGTAAAGAAAAGGTCCGGCCTGTCCAAGGGCAGGTCTCCATAGACTTCATCAGTAGATACCTGATGATACCGGCCGATGCCATACTTCCTGCAGGCATCCATAAGGACAGAAGTGCCGATAATATTCGTTTCCAAGAAAATTTCCGGATTCAGGATGGAGCGATCCACATGGGACTCTGCCGCAAAATTCACCACCACATCCGGATGCTCCTCTTCAAAGAGGCCATACACCGCCTCCCTGTCACAGATATCCATCTTCACAAAGCGGAAATTCGGCTTATCCATGACCGGTGCCAGGGTAGACAGATTTCCTGCGTAGGTCAGCTTATCCAGACAGATGATGCGATAGTCCGGATATTTCTTCATCATATAGAAAATGAAATTAGAACCAATAAATCCGGCGCCGCCGGTGATGATGATAGTCATAGTCGTGTTTTCCTTTCTGCATTATTATAGGGGAATCGGGATTGGGGATTCGGGAATCGGGACTCGGGAGTCGAGACTCGGGAGCCGAGACTCGGGAGCCGAGAGCGGACAGCCGTCAGCCAATAGCCGGAAGCCGAAAGCCGTCATCCATTATTCCTTTCTTACTTTCCCCTCCACTACCTTCATCAGATACTTTCCATAAGGGCTCTTGCCATACTGTTTGGCGCTTTCTGCCAGGGCTTCTTTATCTATCCACCCATTGACATAGGCGATTTCTTCGGGCATGGAGATATGGATACCGGCCCTGGTCTCAATGGAGCGGACAAAAACGGATGCGTCATACAGGGAATCCATGGTCCCTGTGTCCAGCCAGGCATACCCGCGGCCCAGGGTGATTACATTGAGCTTGCCTTTTTCCAGATAAATTTTATTCAGATCCGTGATTTCCAGTTCGCCCCGGGCAGAAGGACGGATAGTCTTGGCGTATTCACAAACATTCTTATCATAGAAATAAAGCCCGGTAACTGCATAGTTGGACTTCGGATGAGCCGGCTTTTCTTCGATGGACTTTGCTCTTCCCTGCTCATCAAAGTCGATGACGCCGAACCGTTCCGGGTCATCCACATAGTATCCAAACACCGTGGCTCCGTCTTTGTTAGCCGCAGCCTCTTTCAAATACTTCGTAAGACCGGCGCCATAGAAAATATTGTCCCCCAGAATCATGGCACAGGATTCCCCGCCAATAAACTCTTCCCCAAGGATAAAAGCCTGGGCCAGACCATCCGGAGAGGGCTGCACCTTGTAGGACAAATGAACGCCAAACCGGGAACCATCTCCCAGAAGACGCTCAAAATTCGGCAGATCCTGAGGAGTGGAAATAATCAGAATATCCCGTATTCCCGCCAGCATCAGCGTGGAAAGAGGATAAAAAATCATGGGCTTGTCATAAATAGGAAGCAGCTGCTTCGATGTCACCCTGGTTAATGGATAAAGCCTTGTGCCGGAACCTCCGGCGAGAATAATACCTTTCATAAAAATATGTTCCTTTCTTTAGGTAAGTTTAATGAGTGAAATGCAGAAATACTATATAATAGCATCTCCTGCAAAGCCTTAATTATTTAGCTTGACTAATTTCATAATGGATTTCATTAACTTGCTTTAGTCTGACTCCAGTGCACTCAAAAAGGGATGGCTCAAAAATGGCCAAATTGAAACCACCGGAATGCATTACGCTTCGGTATTTAATTCCTTGAAACATCTGCCGTCCATTAATAGTAATACTTTTAATAAAATCTGCTATATACTGTGTCGGCACATAGTCAAGGGAAGAGTCTGAGTGCCTGACAGGTTTACCCATTGCCCCGTCCAGTTTTTCCAACTGTTCTAAATTCACAGCAAATTCTTCGATATCTGATTCAGGCATAATAAAAGGACTTATGTCTTTAATTCTGGTTAAGTCTACAACAGAAATATTTTCCTTAAGAGTAAACTTTCCTATAGACACATAATCATATTTAGCTGCTCGAACTTCATATAATGTTGTGTCTTCTGAGTCTCCCAAATATAAACATTGTATACCACTGGCACTAACTCGACTATCTCCCGCTTTTTCGGCAGGAGGAGCTCCCATGCACGCCGGCGAAAACTTTTGGGGACCACTAATCCGACTTCTGTAAAAGACTTCCCCTTTTGTGTAGCTGACTTTTAGATATGCCAAATATTTTTGTAATATATCCAGATTTATATAGTTGCTATGAAACCGATTAATCCGCGTGATGTTTTTATTGAAATCTTCCCAAGTATTAGTCCTTAAAAGGCCATGATTCATTAGGTACTTAGAATCAAAGCGTTTCCGAAGATATACAGCGCTGTTAAATAAATCCACATTATTTTCATACATGTCGGGACATATCGCAATAAGAGCTTCATTAATTTGATCTTCGTGAACATTTTCAGAAAAAAAGTGCCAATTTTCATATATAAAATGTTGCATTAAATGAGCTTTATGCCGAAATTCTTTACAATCAATCCTTTCATCGTAAGGCTGATATAAACGCAAAATCTGCTCGAAATACGCTGTCAGCATATCATTTCTTTCCGTATCATATACATGTTCAGCAGTTTGATTACAAAGATCACATTTGCCAGATTTCCCTAGAGCTTGAACTATGCTTCTCAATGTTTCATCTGTAAAGCAGTCTGCGCAAAATTTCATTTTGAATTATCCTCTTCCCCAAGCTTCTCCATCAACTCTAAATGATGCATAATTGATAATTTCTTTACCACTCCAAGGCCGGGAAATGACTTTGTTGCATAAAGCTGCTCAAATTCTCTCATGCCACAAGTATCAATGCGTTTCTTGTCTTGAGATTGATACCACATATCAAGTTTCTTTACAGCTTCACCGAACTTTCCAGCGACATCAGTGATATCATCATTAGAGTCAGATACAAAATGGTGAATGCGCAGTTCTTCATTTGCTGGATAGATAATGTGAATGGCTACTGCGTAAGGAGCAAACCCTGAGTCATTGTATGTTTTGCCAACAATTGAATAATCACCAAAACCTTTAAATCCATCCGATGCATAGAACTTATACTCATCTGTATAAGGTTCATCTACTACGTTTGGCTTACCATAGTCTGCATTTTTATCCTGCTTATGAAAATAATCTTCAAAAACAACATTATTATATGCTCGTGTTCCACGTCTAAAGCGACTTTCATCAGGAATCAGATTGTAGCAAATACTAGCCCGTTCCTCATAAGACAGCTTAGTGAAAAATTGCAAAGCATCACTGGTCTCACAAACTGTTATAAACTTGCCTCCAAGGTCAGGCAACTTGTCAAAAGGATTCATATTACTATCATTTAAGATATAAACAGGAACAATAGCATCACCTGCACTACAAATAAAATCCTGATATCTTTTCAGCAGTACTGAATTTGAAGAATCCTTCAAGTCATTTGTGAAATTCCCTACCTGAGGATTCATTACTAATCCAAGTTTATACCCTTTCGCTTTACATATTTCCAGCGTTTTAACTAAAGTACTGGTTAAGTGCACCGGCTCAATAATAGGAAAAACATGCTCCCCAATCAGCGAATTATTGACTAATTCTCTAATAGCTAATAATTCAAACTGACGACCTCTTAGATATGGAAAGTACATTTCACTACCTCCCGTAAAAACTATTTAAAAAATTATGTAAACTCAAATAGTCTTTTGATGAAAACTCCATAAAATAGACAAGAAACTTCAACTCATAGGGAACCTGCTTGAAAGCATTTTCATCAACAGATACTCGCTTTTTCAAAATGCTCAATGTCTTTGGATAAGAAATACACAGTGGTATATCTGTAAACCATTTTTTGCACGTCTGATAAAATACAAACTGATTAACATTAGGAATACACCCATAATAGCCAAGAATTATCGACAGATATTCCTGCTTACGAAGCAATTTGAACAAAACTTCCGCATCAATATTTGCATCATTCCTGATTGGTTCCCTAAGCCGCTTAAAATATCCATTCTTCTGTAATAAGTAAATCCCGACTGTATCAGGAATCTCTTTAAAACTTAAAATATTTTTCTCATTCGCAATGGATGTTACTACGACGACATGATCAAATGCTTTATAGTAACTTGCCACTTGATCTCCCAGCCGTTCAAAATTATCCAGTTCTGTTTTTATCTCATAAACAACAGCTTTCCCATTGATTAAAACAAAATCAGCTTTCGATTTTCCTATCGGCAGTTCCCGAAGGGCAGTCGTAGTACGGACGCTATGTACATGAAGCAGAAGCTTATTGAGGATTGTATTTTTATAAAAATACTCATTCCGATATGCATTTCCCAAAAGTGCATAAATCTGCTGAATAGCATAGTGATTAGTAAAATCCATGAAATCCTTATGCAAGTACTTTTGAATAACAGCCTCATAAGTCTTATCATCAATTCCATTGATTAAATTTCGAAAAGTTTTATCCGAAAAGAAGCGATTTAAAACTCCAGCCTTCCCTCCTTTCATCTTCCCTCGCTCCTTTCATAGAATAGAAATAATAATTTGCAATCCTCCTCTAATTTAATTATACACCAATAGACAAACGCTTTTCTAGGGAAATACAGCATTATGGCGCCAGCAATTTTGACCATTTTATGTATTGTGGTAATATAGGTTAAATTGTGAACCTGTATTTAATTGTTAACCATATTGTGCAACCAGCCCATAAAAGTATATCTATCTTTAATATTTTCTGGTATTTCTTGATACGGTATTTTTATAAACTGTTCTAACTTTTTCTCATCGTCTAGACCAATGATATATATATTGCTTTCGTTATAAAAATCGTATTTTCTTATATTCTGGAAATTAGTAATCAATTTTCGCTTATAAAACATTGCCTCTAGTGCTCTCCATGTAATTCCTCCCTGACCATCCTGTAAAATTTCTAACAATAAATTAGAATTCAACTCACTCTTAACTATATCTCTATATGCCGTATAATGCGCCCTCTTAACACCGTCGAAATCATGTGCTGAGTATTTCTTGCGAGCATCAGGAACCACATTAAAATCACATACATATCCGAGACTTCTGAATTCATCAGCTAGATTTCGGAGATGAGATAATCTCCCTTTGTCTTTTCCAAAGAAAAAGATAGAATTTGAAATGGGATTGGGATTCGAAAGATCTCTAAAAAAAGGAGCAACTTGATTATTATAAGTCAAGTTATACCTATTGCAGTCCTCTATATCAAAAGAGGATATTTCAAAATTATATTTTTCTCTCATAGAGAGTAAAATATGCCAACGTTTCCACTTATTATATAATCGTAGACGACCACTATACTCAACAGTATTCCACATCCAGTAAATAATCTTACACGTCTGATTGCATTTGCGGACATACTTAATGACTTTATCTGGATAAATAGTCTCATCCAAAATAATGACATCATATTTAGCCAAATCTATATGTCGGAATTCATTTGAAAAAGCCAACGAATTAAACGGAAAGAGCAATTTAAGCCGCTTTATACAACGAGAAAAAAATTTCATCTCGTTTTTATAAATATAACAAATATCAATATTCTCTGGACTAAGCAGCAATTCTTGAATATCATCCCCTGGAGATAATAACGCTAATATTTTCGGAATTTGAATCTCTTTCATTAATTTTACTCCTTATCCTTAGATTTCTTATATAATTTCCATCCATTGATCCTTGAAATAACACTTATTTTTTCAGCAGTCTTCTCCTTTTTTCTGTCTTTAATCATAAAAAAAATATATCTGAGTGCATGATATATAATTACTTTCCCAAAAAGAATCGCAATCTGTAAATTAAAATTTTTATGGGCAAATGCACCAAAACCACGTCCATAGCTAGCAATTTTGCTTTCACTAAATTTGCTATTTTTTTGAGATGGGTGCCAAACCTGTATTTCAGGAGCGTAGCAAATTCTATAATTATGTTTCAAAGCCTGTACAATATAATCAGCATCTTCACAGGAGCCTAAGTACTCACCACTGCCAAGCCGCTCATCAAAAAGCCGAATTTTCCCATCATTTTTTACGAACATAGTAATCGAAGAAAAGTTGGTATAAAAATTGGAAAGATTTACAGCAAAAGAATGATTCGACCAATTACGAATAATTTTTTCACCCCTTTTTCTGTCAATTATTTGACCTAATAGTAAAGATGCATCTGTAAATTCAGCAAATGCTTTATTTACCTTCTTTAACGTATCTGGATAATATGTACAGTCATCATCCGGAAAAGCAATAATATCTCCATGTGCTTCTTTTAAACCAATATTTCGATTGAATGACAATCCTTTTCTGGAAGAACGGATATGATGAATATGTAAAATAGAAGTATATTTCTCAACAATAGGCTGCAAGTCTATTTTATTATTTTGATCAACAATATAGATTTCTAGCAAATTTAAGTCATACTCTAAATGTGCAAAGCTGTGCAGCAATCTATCTATCTCTTTATACCTACCATAAGTAGCAATAATTAAGCTAAAAGTGTTCTGCATTATCATTTTTTACTCCCAATAACGCGGATTCATACTAATTTTCTTCTTAAGACTATTAGATAATTTTTTCTCTTTTATTCCAAGTCGATATCCAAGAAATTTCATAGAATCCCGAAAGATCATTGAGAAAACAAGCCACGGTTTGTGTGCCATAATATACTTTATTTCTGAAAGTACAAACCTTTTACCTTCCCCTTCCGCAACGCCAAAAGATTTTCGAATCCACGGTTCCTCAGCATGAAAGACACCTGTATCAAAGTACCGCCGAAATTCCTGCATTATCGTATAATTATGGGAATGGTAGACTTTCGCATCAGCACGGTAGGCTATCTTCCAACCGGCTAATACCATTTTCGCTGCTACATACGTATCTTCACTCAGAATTACGTGTTCAGGAAAATTCCCTATCGCAAATAGCGCACTGCGTCGATAAGCTGCAAAGGTATCTGAAATAAAGACCGTTTTAATCCCCAGCCGTTGTTTATCAGATAGCTGCTTTACCTGACTTTTGACAGGATAGTTAAAAAGACGAGCATGAGCTGCCATGATTCCTGCATCTGGATTTGGTAATTGCCTCCCGTAAGCACACCCAACCTCTTTATCATTAAAAGCTTTTAAAAGATTGAAAAGTGAATGTCTATCTGCCAAAACAGCATCCTGTGTCATATATATGAGAAAGGCATATTTATCACAGGTTTCAGCTGCCCTCCGTCTGGTAGCACCATGATTAAAAGTGCTCGGATCTATATCAATCATAGTATAGGATAAGCCCTCTAAGTCTGTTGCATACTGCGCTTTATCAGATCCAGAATTAACAATGTAAACATCAAAATAAATGTCCTCTTGTTTTTTTAACATCCTTAGTAAAGAATTAAATTTAATATCTGGATGGTAAACAGGTATAATAACCACTACATTTTTCTTAAATTTAATATCCATAGAAACTCTCATTTCTTAAATCACTTCAATATGCTCCCTTATGGCTCAATACCACCGCCACGGTTCTCCACAGCAGTACCATATCCAGCCAGACGCTCCAGTTGTGGACGTACCAGCTGTCCATCTGGACTCTTTCGGGATAGTCTATATCACTCCTGCCGCTGGTCTGCCACATGCCGGTGATGCCGGGGAGAACGGAGTAGTATTCTTTGATGTACTTACCATACCGGGGCACTTCCGCCTGCACGATAGGCCGAGGGCCTACGAGGCTCATTTCCCCTTTCAGTACGTTCCAGAGCTGGGGAAGTTCGTCGAGGCTGGTCTTTCTAAGGAAGGCGCCGCTCTTTGTGATGCGGGGATCGTCTTTCAGTTTGAATTCTTTATCCCATTCTGCTTTAGCCGCCGGGTCGGTAGCCAGGAGGTGCTCCAGCACTTCTTTCGAGTTTACGCACATGGAGCGGAATTTGTAGCAGTTGAATTCTTTTCCGTTTTTCCCTACCCGCCGATGCTTGAAAATGACGGGGCCCGGGGAGTCGTGATAGACCCAGATGGCAATGGCCAGAAGGATGGGCGATATGAGGATGCCGCCGCAGATGGTGGCCACAATATCGAAGATTCGTTTCAGCAGCTGGTTCCAGGGGCTGGCCAGGTTATTCCGGATATGGAGGACCATGATTTTCGCATCGAAGAAGGATTCTGCAGTCACATTGGACATGGGGACGGCCACCAGATTCGGAACCACGTCTACCTGTTTCACCAGGGACTGGGCGCGGTAGATGAGGTCTGACAGGTCATCCTGGGGAAGCCCCGGCGCTGCGATGAGTACCGTGCGGACCCCTGTTTCCTGAATGACTTTTTCCATATCATCAAATCCACCCAGCACAGGGAATCCATGGATGGGAATGTTGACGGGATGCCGGTCTTCCAGAAATCCCACCACCCGATAGCGCATGCCGGAGTCGCGAAGGATCTGCTGTACCACCAGCTCCGCCGTCTTTCCGGCACCTACGATAAGTACGGGAATCTGGAAAGCTTTCACCCGCTTCATCACTTTGCTTAATACCACACGCAGCACTGCCATCAGCGTAAAGGCCAGAATGGTGTAGAAAACCACAAAAAGGCGGGATACCTGTCCCGGGACCTGGGCAAAGAACATGAGGATAATTCCCAGCACCGTGCCTTCCAGGCACGCAAAAAAGAGACGCTCCACCATACGATATATGAGCATGCGTCTCCCATAGAGTCCGCTATAGAAATTGAAAAACATAAAAACCAGTGGCAGCCACAGGAAAAGATAGCCTTCAGACACCTGAAAGGTGCTGTAGGTCATGATGCAGTTCCTGATATACACTGCCAGCATCCCTGCCACTGCCAGGGCGGCATAGTCGCCCAAGGCAAAAATAAGAGACGGTATCAGTCTCCCGTCTGCATTCTGCTTCGCTTCATGTATATGATGATCCATAAACTCCCCCGGATTATTCTCTATATCTAGTCTATTCTTAGTGAGTATAGATATTATATCACAATTGAGTAAGGGGGAGGAAAGAGATTTGAGATTTGAGATTTGAGGATGTAGAGACAATTAAACGGGAGACGTCAGACGGTCAGACAATCAGACTTCAGACGGGCCCTTCGGGCCTTTCGTGGGCGGCCTTTACAATCATAGAGGGCCGCCTCTTTTGGTAAAATCATACAACCGCGCCTTTGGCGCGAAAGGAAAACATGCCGACCAGGCTGCGCCTGTAGGAAATGCACCCCTATCCCCGCTGCGCGGTACTTCCACCCGGAGTGCACTTGTCAACAAAAATTGGACACAAAACTAAAAAAATCAGGCATAAAAAACG
>ENA-ORUQ01000876-ORUQ01000876.1-human-gut-metagenome-genome-assembly--contig:-NODE-876-length-31513-cov-3.202588_pt1 | contig 31513 bp, 33 predicted proteins | sample MGYA00242081_ERZ509211 | MGnify/ENA primary metagenome ERZ509211 (study PRJEB26280, sample SAMEA2338785) | human gut metagenome | biome: human gut; feature: human-associated habitat; material: faeces...
AATAGTAATTAAAGTAAAAAAAGGAAAAAAGAAAGAACTAGAAACACATATAGCCGATTTTGGCTATAAAAATGTATCAACTTTTATTAAAAGTGCTATAAATGAGAAAATAGCAAGGGATTTAGACAATATGTAAATACAATTTAGTGTATTATGGTTATTGTACATGTAAATGTATAATTGTTTGAAAACGTCCGTGTAGGAAATACATTTTGTGAGCAGAGTTGAGCTGCATAGTCAGCATATTGCATAAAAGTATTGGATTTAGTGGGGTTGTGGGCTGTGATATGGTGTGGATTGCATGGTAAAAATGTCTTTTTGATGGTGAAAATTTTGTGCTCTGAAAAGGCGTTGTGCAAAGTGCATAAATGGTGTGAGTCTGGTATAAGGGAAAGTTATAGCTGGATTGTTTGGTATATGTTATAGTTATGGCAAGGTGTACTATAGGTGGAAGCTATAGATAAATCGTTTATTATAGATAAAATCTATAAATACGATAGTGTTGCAAATGCAACATTTTTTTCACGCCGTCTGGTGAAAAATTATCATTTATGAATAGCCCTCAAAGCCTTGTAAATACTGGATTTCTACGACTTTTTACCCTATTTTTATGGAAAATCCCTACTATATAACGCAAAAATACAAGTATTGCAGACCGCCAGACAGCCTTGTATAGTAATTTCTATATTTTCTATTCAGAAAGTATATTTCCATGTCCACTAATATCTATTAGAAGCCATGAAAAATAAGGGATGGGGGTACTTTTAATCCTGGCGAAGATCCAGGATCGGCTCTGCAGCATAAGCACCTTTAACTACACAGACCCAAAATCCAACCATATATTGTAATCGGCACCTATTTTCTACTCTACCGCTCTATCGCACTCCGTATCGAATAATCCAATACAAATTAACACTTAACAGTCACTCAAAATTACTATAAATCATCATAAATTATCTCATTCTATTATATCCATCGCACCATTAAATCCCATATATTCCAAGCTCATAAACACGATATTCTTTATCATCGCCTAAATTACCATATTTTCAAACTATTAATACTCTCATATTTTATACAACAAAAACTATCTTGTATCAGTTTTAATCTATTCCACATATAAAATCCCAATAAATCCATACTCAAAACCCATTTTACTCATCACACCAATCGCATTCTTTCCTATATAAATACTGTTATCTCTCGGTATCAAAAAAACACAACTTAATTCACACAATTTAACTAAAAAATTTAAAAGCAGCCATCCAATCCGGATATGCTGCTTTATTTTTTTAACTCAACACTCACTCAAATCCCAGTATTTTTAACACATCTATAATCTACACCTACATTATATCAAAATTCCACCCTAAAAATCGACCAAACACCTCTACCCTACCAATTTACCATCAATCACCATTTCATCGAAATTTACCATCAAAAACTCATCTAAAGTACCGTAATGGGGGTATGTTTTAATCTCAGCTGCACTCACTACCCAGATCACCATCCAGGTCTAATATATAGCTATATTTTTTTTAATCTAATTCAAATCTAATTCAAATTTACATTAAACTAATACACTTCTCATTTTGTATCAAATTTAATTCCTAAGAATAAAATGAAAATCCATTTAGAAGTCTATATTGAATCCATCTATCTCACTCTCACTATCACTATTTTTAGATTAAACACAAATTTAAATAAGAATACATTAATACATAATATATCAATTAAGGAGAATTTAAGACATGAATAATAATGAAATTCAAAGATACACATCAATTTTACTTGGTAAAGAAAACGTTGAAACACTATCAGATTTGCAACTTTTATTTAATCGCTATGATGTAAATATCTCTAGGCGCTTTTATGCAGTAAAAAATGGTGAACCCATGCTCTATCGCAGGGAAGATCTTACACAATGGGCAAAAGAAGCATTTGAACGTGGTGAAAAATATTTTCATTGCAAACCGGTTAATGAGAAAAATCCTTATGGTCCATTAGTTCTTTGTGAACCAGAATACAATTATAGGTTACTTCGTCCATTAACTGAAAAAGAATACAATAGTATTTTTTCAGAATGCAAAGAAAAATAATTTAGAAGAAATATTTGAAAGGAGGTTTTCTTATGTATAAAAATCATAATCCAACATTTTAATATATTCAAACGATTAAGATTAAGAAAGGACAAAAATAACAAATGTACACAGGAAATAAAAAAGAAGCAATTACAATTTACACTCAGAAACTCGCTGGTTATCTTATGCTAAGAGGTTTTGTTCTTATAAGATCAGAACCAGGAAATGACAAATCAGGAAGAAATGTATTTTTCTTTAATAAAACTCCAGAACTAATCCAGGCAATTAGGGATTATAGAAATAAATATTTAACACACTAGGAGGAAATCATAATGAAAGCAAGAATATCAAATATAATTACAGAGTCTGTTATAAAATCATGGAAACCTGGAGATAATGTTTTAGTATCTGCACCAATGGGATCAGGTAAAAGTTATTTTTGTAAAAACACCTTATATAACGTAGCAAAAAATAATACTGATAAAATCTTAATGCTAATCCACCGATCAAACTGTGTAGATCAATTTTCTTATGAGATTACTGAAAGCAAAAAAGATGATGTTATAACCATAATGACTTACCAATCTATTGAATATGCAAAACTACACAACACGTTAGATAAAATCAATTTATCTCAATACAGATACATTGTATGTGATGAATTTCATTACTTTTTTAATGATAGTAGTTTTAATAATAAAACATCAATTTCTTTTGAATTGATAATTAATAATACTACTGCTACTCATATATTTATGTCAGCGACAGGAAACAATATGGAAAATTATATGAGAAAATACATTAATGAAAATAAATTACCCAAATACACAAAATACGATCTTCCATTTGATTTTTCATTTATACGTAATTTAAAATTTTTTTATAGAGATAATACTATAGAAGAACTTTTAAAAGAAGGTATTAGAAAAAAATCTAAAGGTATTTTCTTTATACAGTCTGCAGAGAAAGCTTATAAATTATATAAGAAATATAAAGATTATTGTGTGTTTAACTGTAGTGAGAATAATGAAAAATATTATAAATATGTAGACAAGAAAAAAATCCAAAAAATTCTTGAGAATGAACGCTTTGAAGAACAGTTTTTAATTACAACATCATGTTTTGATGCAGGAATAAATATTGTTGACAGAGAAGTAAAACATATTGTAATTGACATTATTGATTTTGGCTCATTAATCCAATGTGTTGGACGTAAAAGAATCCAGGACGGTAATGATAAATTAAATCTATACATCCATGCAATGACCAATCAAAGATTATCAGGACTTATTAGAAATATGCAGCAAAAAGTTGAAATGGCAGAATTCTTTATAAAAAATTCGTTATCAATGGAAAAACTTATCCAAGAATATCCAATGCAAAATGATGGTAACAATATTTTATATGATGATCTATGCTATGATGTTAATGGCAAAATTGTACCAAATACTTACATAAAAAGAGTTAATGGTCCAATGTTTTTTAAACGACAAGAAGATATTAAAGAATACAAAAAGATTATAAATAAATATGGTGAGTTTGGTTATTGCAAATATTTGGCAAAGTTTTTCGGTTTCTATGATAATAAAAAAGGAGTTTATAAATACAAAATGATAAATGAACTTTCAAATAAAAATAGCAACAAAGAATTACAAAAATATTTAAAAAAATTGGCAGATAACAAAATTATATTCCTCCAACCATCAGATAGAACAGAACTTATTCATAAAATAAATCTTATCCATAATGGGAAGATAATGAAGAGAGCTTCGACTTTAAATCATATGTTTGAAGAAGAAAATACTCCATACAGAATCAAAGAATTTTCAATTCAGAAAACTATTACAGATGAAAATGGTAATAAAAAACAACGAAGATACAAAGCTGCATGGACTATTGTTAAATTTTAATACCACATAATTCCAAAAATTGGGGAACTGTTTTAGCCTTATTTTATAAGGGATTGAGGTCGATTTTTTCAAACTCTAATTCCCAAACAGGGACACCTGTAAAACGTCAGATACCCGATAATCTCTGGCTTTAACGTACTTTTAGGTGTACCATTTTTTAACTAAAACCTTATTATAAGCTTTTCACCCAAACAGGGACACCTAAAGTGCGTTAAACCCTTACGTTCATTTGTCATCACTACGCTATATGTTCGCTACGCTTCACATCTAGCTTCGTTCTAATAGATTTTGTTATTTACTATTATTATCATTATTTATTACTCATTATCTATTCAGATAAATAAACTCCAATATAACTTATAACTAAATAGAGAAGAAATTAATAGTCAGGTGTGAAATAACACATTTGCAATTTTTGTGAATAAAGATTTTTCTATTAAGAAGAATTTTATATGACCTACTACCCTTCAACCCTTCACATTTAGTAGGTTATGTAACTTATCAACCTCGCACAGAAAGGATTAATACTAATTATGTTAAAAGGAGTACATACTAAATATGAATACAGAAGTAAACACAGACAACGTTGCACTTACACAGAGATTATCATCTAAGACTACTAAAAATTATTATACAGGTGGTACATTTCCTGCTATACCATCTCGTGAAGAATTTCATCGCTATGCATCAAATATATTAAATTTATATGCCTTTGAGACTGATTATCCTCCATTTCCTAGTTGTAATATTAATGCTGCAGCTTCTTCTATTGGATGGACAAAGAGTAATAATAAGAATAAGGGAAATAAATATAAATTTAAATCAACTAAAAATTCTACTAAGAAAGATCATCAATAATGTAAGGTGGTGATTATCATTAGTGAGTTTGGAATTAAAATTAAAAATATCAGTGCCGGTACATTATATGATGTTAATTTAGGTACAAGAGATTATTTCTCATATACTGAAGCAATGCTTAATAATAGTTTATTCTCTGCTTTTCTTATAAAGAATGGTCTTAATGTATATAAAGGTGAATCTACTAGAGATATTATTTGCTTAGACTTTGACTTTGGCACAAGATCTTACGAGGATGAGCATAAACGAATTGAGCAGTTGTATAAAAATTCTGATGGCGAATTAAAGGAACGTCTTAAATACACTTTGGAGAAAGTTGAGAATAACAAGGATCTCTATGATGAGAAAAAGCGTGAGCAAATCAGAGATAAATTCTATAACGAAGGTGTAGATGTTACTTATAAAACTAAGAATAAAGATGGCACTATTAAAAGTGAAGAAACAATTCACTATGAGATGTTGTTTCGAACCAGTGCTAAAGCAAAGCTTGGACAGGTTATCTTTATAAACTCTGAACTTTATGAAGTGGCTTACGAATGGTTAACTATCGGACTTGGAAAACTAATGACAGATGACAATGCAAAGATTGTTGAGATGTCTGCCTATGCTCCACTTACTACATCTACCATCGTTGGAACTAAGTATATTCCTGTAGAGGATATTCTCATTCTTAGGGACCAAGATTCATTTTTTAAGACAATGGCTAACATTGTTCGTGCAGAAGATTACATTGATTCTAAGGGTCGAATTGGTAAGAAATGTGTAGTAGATAAGAAGGTTACTGAAGTCAAGAATACACTTTGGGATGGTATGGGATTGATCGAAGCTGATTATTTTAAAGATTGCAGAAATGCTTATAATCCGGAATGGACTGTTAAAATCAACGGCATGGCTCTGATGAGACACCATTTATTTAAGATGTGTGGTTTTAAATCTCATATACAGTTATTTTTTAAAGATTGGTGTGAAAAAACAGGCAATGATTACGAAACATATCAGATTCAAGACATGTTTGGTCATTGGCATTATTTGAAAGACATTAAGATTATCACTACTGACAATGCCATTAAATGGAAAAAATTCAAAGATTTGATGGGCGGCTCATTAGAATCTGCGTATGAGTATTGGTGTAAAAAAGTAAATGAAGATGGCAGCGTGTTCGGTGTCGTAAAAAGTGATCATCCTAGTAAGCTTGGAGAATACCAACAGCTCAGTTATCAGATGGTTAATACCCTCCCATGTACCAAAGATGATGTAAGGGATATTGCAAGCACCAGTATTGAATATGTGGAGTTACTGAAACAAGATAATGATGAGTTTGAAAAATTCTTAAGAAAAAATGCTAATGAGGTAAACCACTATGAGATGATGGCTGATTTATATGATCACAACCATGAATTTGGCAACAGTACGTTCTTCAGGCATGAGAAGTCTAAAATTATTTCCGCATATGTACATAAGCTTAGAAAAGGCAAGATTGTTGTGAACGGAGATAATTTAACTGTTTGTGGTAATCCATACGCTCTTCTACTCTATTCTGTTGGTGAGGATTTTACAAAAGATCCTACCCTTCAACCAGAATCTGGAACTATTCAATGTTATACAACAAGATTTAAACATGATGAATTTCTATGTGCATTTCGCAATCCGCATAATTCCCCAAATAATATTTGTTATTTTCACAATGTTTACAGTGATGAAATGGAAAAATACTTTGAATTTTCTTCAAATATTGCTGCAGTGAACTGTATTTGTACTGATGTACAACCACGCTTAAATGGTTGCGATTTTGACAGTGACTTCGTTTTAGCCACAAATCAGCCTACTATGGTAAGATGTGCAGCTTATTGCTATAAACACTACCCTACTATTGTTAATGATTTAAAAGAAAGTGGCGTGGTTTATAAAAGTAACAAATCAGAATATGCACGTATGGATAATACATTTTCTAAATCAAGAATCGGAATTGGATATTCTAGTAATTTGGCACAGCTTGCCATGACTTATTACTGGAGTGAATTACAGGGTGATAGTCCAGATCCAAAAAGACTTGATGAGCTATCAGATAATTTCGTAATTCTTTCAGTATTGGCTTGTTATTAAATGGGCCGGTTCGGAGGAAACTTCGTTCAAAAAATACTCAGTGAACTGCTGGAAAGCTTTTCATGCTAATCAGCAACCAAGCCGGTGAAAGCCAGTTAAAGTAACCGGAAGGCTCAGAGAACAATCATTGCAGTATGGCAACTAATAATATGGACACGAGCGCTGAGTGCCCAAACAAAATAAGATGTGGGCAAAGATATGTTCCGACACTCCGGAGAAATTCGGAGCTGCCCTGGATAAAGAGCCAGGGACATAACAGATGCAAGTAATAATCGACAGCTGCAAGAGGCTTTATGAAATTGATGGTGTTAAAGAGATTGATAGAATAAGTAAACTTCCATGCATGTCAATGAAAAAAGAAGTAATTGATAAGAATGGGAATAAAAGAATGAAAAAGTGTGACTTCCCTGAATTTATGAAATACACAAGAGAAATCGCTGTGACCAAGGATGGCAAAGAGCTTCCACAAGAAGATATTGAGGAATCCAAGAACAAATTAAAAGGACGAATCAATAAAGATCTTGTGTGCCCAATGAACTGGTTACAGGAATGGTTAGATAAAATCCAGGGAGCAAGCACTAAGGTTACTACTCCTACTGAGAATTTCTTTATTAAGATGAAAGGTAAGCCTAATAATTATCAAATTTCAAATATTATGACGTTAATTGCAGATTATGATTCTTATATAAAAAATTTGCAATTATCTTGTAGTGATACAGAAATATACTATGATTTAATTGCTAATAAGTTTCATGAGTTATTAAATGAAATTTCTAAAATGCGAATTAGAAATGTGATTACAATAAATAGACTTATTGAAATAAGCATTGGTATAAGTTCTAATAAAGGACTTACAGAGCAGAGGAAAAATAATCCTAGCAAATATGTCAAAAAAACTCTTAATATTTTATACAAATATGATAAAAATAAGTTTTTAAATAACTTTATTGGGTCTTAAGATTGCGAAAAAAAAATTTTTGACCTTTGATAAAGCCAATAAAAATAAGGGTTTTTCAAAGGTGCAACAATTACCACGTATAGGGAGAATAACGTGAAAGCACAGAGTTGTGTTAGTAGGCCCTCGCGCTATTGCCGAATGCGCGTTATAAATATGGGTTCGCGAATTAAAATGTACAAACAGCTCACAGGGGTGAGGTGAGTGTATGGGTGACCATTCACAAATTGCGACTGCAGCTGGGCTAGGATACGTAACTGGTCCAGTTGTGGTTTAAATTGACGCAGGATAGAGAAGTTTGGTATCTCGTCAGATTCATATTCTGAAGATCGGCAGTTCAAATCTGTCTCCTGCAATTACTATCCTCTTCTACGAGGAAATTTAGAATGAAAGGTGTGTATTGTTATTAAAACAATTACAAAGGAGGGTATTCAGACCCTTATTGATAAGAAAATCTTAAAGCCATACTCAGGTGGGTACATGAATTTCAGAGGATACCATGTGGGGTATTATAAAACCTGTGGAAACAAGAGGTATATTGAAGACTTATACGCTGACAAGGCGGAGAAATTAAAATAACTTGAAAGGCTGAAAGGCTTATGGCTAAAAAGAAAAAAGGTGATGGTATCACTTTTATTGGCATGTCATCCAATGAAGTCACAGGATCATGTTACCACATTCAATTTGCCGGTAAACAAATTTTGCTTGAGTGCGGATTATACCAGGCATCTTCTAACGATTATCTTGATTCTTATAAAATTAATTCCAGAAAATTTCCATTTAAACCAAGCGAAATATCATATATTTTTGTAGAACATTGTCACATTGACCATATTGGATTGCTTCCACGTCTTATAAAAGAAGGTTTCAATGGCAAAATTGTTCTCACAGATAAAGTAGCACGAATTGCTGAAGCACTATTAAGAAATTGTGCATTTATTGTAGCCGATGAAGCACGTATATTATCCAAGAGGTATAATCGTGACTACTCTCCACTTTATACAATGGATGATGTAGAAAGAACGTTAGATTTTTTCTATATTTATGATCAGTACAATACAGTTTTTAGATTAGATGATAACGTAAGTTTCCAATGGTTCAAAAATTCTCACTGTCTTGGTGCTGCACAATTACAGCTTATTCTTAAAGATGAGCAGCGATGTAAGAAAATCTTATACACTTCTGATATTGGAGCAATAAATCCAGTAAATCATTATCTTTCTCAAACAGAAATTCCGGATTGTTTCAACGACTATACAATTATGGAATCAACTTATGGTTCAAAACAAAGAACCAGTAAAAAGACACGTAAATTTGATAAAGAACATTTAAAAACTGCTGTTGAGACTGTGTTTGAAAGAAACGGTAGTGTTATTATCCCATGCTTCTCATTTTCACGTACACAGGAAATTCTTACTGTTTTATATGAGATTTTTGGTAGTGATACTAAATTTAAAGCACAAATAGTTGTAGATTCTATGCTCAGTTGTGAAATTTCTAATATTTATTCTGAGATTTTATCTGGAGATAATTTAAAGCTTTGGAATAAAGTAACAGAATGGGAAAATGTACGATTTATCTCTGATAAAGCAGAATCAGATGCTTGTGTAGCTGATGATCAGCCTAAGATTGTAATTTCAAGCAGCGGTTTTTGTACTAACGGTAGAATTTTGAAATATCTGGAAAAATATATTGCCGATGAAAATAGTATAATCTGTCTTTGCGGTTACTGTGGTGATAATCCAAGCTATCTGGCATATAGAATCAAGAATTATAAAGACTTCAAACAATTAAAAATTAACCATACTGTGGTTGAAAATAAAGCAGACTGTATTTCACTCTATACTTTTTCAAGTCATGCAAATCATGATGATTTAGTTAAGTTTGGATCAAGTCTAAAAACTGAAAAATTAATATTGGTCCATGGCTCTGAGGAATCAAAGTTAGAGCTTAAGGAAGATTTACAAAAATCAATCTCAAAAAATGACAAGAGCTATAAAGTATTATGCAGCTCTAAAGATATGTTTTTGAGATTATAAAAATAAAAGACTAAAAGGAAAGCAGGTAATGCTTATGGATATTTTACCATTATCCCTTGTTGGGACAACAAAAGAAAGTGATGTTCCTACTCCAGAAGAATATACCTACTGGGAGGATCGAAAAAATAGAACATTTTATATTGATTTTGAAATTGAAGAAGATTATGCATTAATTGAACTTGCAAAAATCATTATTCAGTTAAATATTGCCGAAAAAGATATACCAACTTCCGAACTGCAGCCGATTCGCTTATTAATACACTCTTTCGGTGGAGATCTTGAACAGGCAAACTTCTTTGCAGATTTATGTATTGCTTCGCGCATTCCAATTATTACAGTTGCTATGGGAGTAGCTATGTCAGCAGGATTTATTATTTTCCTGTCCGGACATAAGAGATATGCATTTAAACATACTCAAATGATGGTTCATTCTGGAAATGCATCATTTTCAGGTACTGCGGAGCAAATTGATTCTGCACAGAAAAATTATAAGAAACAGATTGAGGATATGAAGTCTTATGTTCTTGAGCGTACATCTATTGATGAGAAAACTTTCAATAAAAATAGATCTAAAGACTGGTATCTCACTGAAGAAGAGTTGAAAAAATATAATGTTGTTGATGAAATTATTTCTGATATTTCAGTTATATTTTAAAAAAATTTTTATGAATAAAAGGAGAAGAAAAAATGAAGAGTTCACTTTCATTTAAACGTAATACAACTGATAAATTATCTATTAAAGGAACACTTTCTGATGATTGTTCCACAATTACATATACAGATGAAAATGGTGACGAAAAAGAAATATTTGTTGTAGATCTTCTTAACGCTATGAAAAATCAGCATATTGAGATGACTGCTCAGATTAAAACTGAGGAAGAGTTAGATGTAATTCCTGCAGAGGATGCAGATAACGCAGAGTAGGTGATCGCCTATGGATTTCGAAAAAAGAATAAGTGATTATGGAATGACATCTGAACAGTATGAGGCTTCGTTTGCCGAAATAACTGCAAAAGTACAGGGAAACTCAGATAAAGATTGGACTGAAATTATTGATCAATATTCTATTCCATTATCTCGCAATACTCTTCGGAACGCTTGTAGCAATGTGTATGGCAGCGTATTCGTAAAAGAATATTTCGATGAAAAAAGAAGAAAAGAAATGGAAGTAGATAGCGTAGAAACTACAGACGAACCGGCTCCTCTCTCACTTCCAAGATATAAAGAACAGACAGATGTAAATAAAGATGGATCTTTTACAAGTGACAGACTTATTGAAATTAATGAAGAAAACTTGAAAAATCCTGAATTTTTACTTAACGCACATGGTTATGATCCACTCGAATGGGAGCTTGTTTCTGCAAGAAATTCTATTTGGAATCAAGGTGGAAAATCTGGTGTTAAAAATCTGTATGCAAGCAAAATCAATGTAAAACCTAGAACTGAAATTTCTCAGATTGAAATTGAAGAGTTTTACGAAGATTTAGTTAGAAACTATAAACCAACAAATAGAGATTATTTTACAAAGCCAAAAGTTGATGATGGAGTTTTGTATGAGATTCCAATTATGGATTTACATTATGGTAAATTTGCATCCGGAAATCTTACAAACGGATCATACGATTATATTATAGCTGAAAAATGCTTTAATACAATTATAACTGAGGCTATTGAAGATATTAAGTCAAGAAAAGTCGCAAAAATTCTTATGCCAATCGGCAACGACCTCCTCCATTTTGACAATGTACAAGGAACAACAACTCGTGGCACTGCCCAAGACACAAATATGAGACACCAGGAAATGTTTAAAGGATGTGTTGAAATGCTCATTAATGGCATTACTGCACTATCTAAGTTTGCTCCTGTTGAGCTTATGTATGTCCCAGGAAATCATGATTTTTCCAGCTCATGGCATGTTGTTATGACACTTTGGGCTTATTTCCATGAAGATCCTAATGTGCTTGTTGATGTAGACATGCATCCAAGAAAGTATTACGAATGGGGCAACTCTCTCATCATGTATGCTCATGGAGATAAAGAGGGAAAACGTGCAGACAAAGTAATGCAGGTTGAAGCCAGAGAAGCATGGGGAAGAACAAAATACCATGAAGCGCATCTCGCACACCTTCATTCTGAACAGGCAATCAAAGAGCTTGGTGGATTGATTATCCGCAATCTCCCATCTGTTACAGGTGAGGATAACTGGTCACATGAATCCGGATTTGTTGGTGCTGTAAGAAAATGTATTTGTTTCATCTGGGACAAAGAAAAAGGTCTCAAAGGAACTAACAACATTGTTATAGACTGATGAAAATCAGTTCAAATATAGACAATTAAATAATATGCCGAGCGTGGCGGTACCACGTATAAAATAAAAATCAAATTATAAAAATTTTTAGAAGAAAAAAAGGAGTAACAAAATTATGACAAAGACTGAACTTATTAAAGCAACAGCAACCAAAGCAGAGAAGACAATTAAGGAGACAGGTGAGATCGTAGCAGCACTTCAGGAAGTTATCATGGAGACACTGAAAGCTGGCGAGGATATTAGAGTACCAGGATTTGGAAGCCTTGAAGTTAAGGATGTACCGGCTAGAGATGCAAGGAACCCACTTACTGGTGGAACTGTACATGTCGATGCCCATAAAACTGTTAAGGCTAAACTGGCAAAAGCTGTAAAGGATGCTGCTAGATAAATAGAATTTTTCATTTTTGATAAACCACAGGACTGTAATGGTCCTGTGGTGAATATAAATATTGCTTTCTTACGCGAGGTGATTAACCCTCTGTTTTGATATTTTTATAATAGCACTCTTTCATATCGGGATGGCTATTGCCGTAGTCATCTCACGTAAGGAAATAAAATTGTAAAAGAGGTTGGTTTATATTATTAAAAATGAAGAAATCAGTAGTTTAGATATTTCAATAAAATATAACAAGCAACATAAAGATGTTTTGGATACTATTCGAAAAATATTAGAATCTAATTCAAATTTAAAAGATTGTTTTATTGAATCTACATATAAAAATACAAGAGGAAGAATGTATCCTTGTTATATATTAAACGAAAAAGCACAAGATATATTAAATACAAAATATAAATATTCTTGTGTGAATCCAAGATTTGAATTTAAATTCTATGATATTTTAAAAAATCTATTTCCATCTCAAATAATAATTCCTCAATATAAAATATTAAATTATCGTATTGATTTTTTTATACCAGATATAGGCTTAATTATTGAATATGATGAAGAACAACATAAATATCAAAAAGATTATGATCAGCAGAGATCATTTAATATTTTAAATGAATTAGAAAGAATAAAAAAAAATAATATTCCTTTTTATGATGAATTCGTACTAAAAAATAATGTTTTGTTTTCTATTGTGAGAATTGATAAAGGAAATGAAATAGATGGAATAAGAAAAATTTGTATACAAATAACTAAAAATACTAATAGACCATGTAGTGATTTTATGATTGCATAATTGAAAGGAAGTGAGATTATTGGATGGTAAAAATGCTGAAAGATCAGAAGAAATAACTGAAGAAGTATGGAATGAAGTAAATGAGTTTAATAGAGAAATGGTTCAGGACTATCTGGATAATCAAACTGAACTTTCTGTAAAAACTAAAAAAGTATATGAATCAGGAATTAAAATATTTTTTGTTTGGGTTAAAGACCATTTAAAAAATAAAAGTTTTCTTGAAATTAAAAAAAAAGAGTTTGCAAAATATCTAAATTGGCTTACAAATAGAGGATTATCTGATTCTGCAATTAAATTTAAAAAATCATGTGCAAGTGCATTTTGCAATTATGTAATGATGATGTACGAGGACGAGTACCCTACCTTCAGAAATTTCACCATTGGAATAAAAGTGGTAAAAACTGGATATGTTCATGAAAAAGTTCCACTTACACCTGATGAATATGTAAATTTGTGTAGAGAGCTTGAAAAACGTGAAGAATGGCAAAAACTTGCATATCTTGTATTTTCTTATAGTACAGGATGCCGTAGAGCTGAAGCTAGGCAGCTTTTAAAAGAAGTAATTACATACGAACCAAAAGAAAAAGAAATTAAGATAAAGGGCGAAGATGGTGTTGAACACACTGTTATCTCTAAGCAATATACAACACATACTATTCGTTGCAAAGGTCCGTCTGTTGTAGGGAAACCACGTAAGCTTAAATTTGGTGAGGATGCAATGGGATGGTTAAAAAAATGGATTAAAGAACGTGGAGATGATGGTTGTCCATATATGTTTGTAACCAAAGGTAAGGGTGAAACGTTGGTTGTTGGTAAAAAATATGTCTTTAGATATAAGGGTGAACCATTTGATAAATATGATTTATATCATTATAAAAGGAGTACATTTGTATATCAATTTGATTTAGATGGTAATTTTATAAAAAGATATGATAATTATACACAAGCTGCTCTAGCAGTAACTGGAAATAGAGATTCTCATGTTGCAATAAAAAATAGTGCAATTGGAGAAAATAGAACAGCCTATAATTATTATTGGTCTACTGATGATAATTTTGATTTTGATTTAGAAAATTACAGAAACCGTATGCCAGTTGACAAATATGATTTTGAAGGAAATTTTATTTGTACATACTCTTCTTTATCTGACGCATCTATGGAACTATTTAATAATCTTAGTGGAGTTTGTAACATATCGTTGTGTTGTAAGGGCGAATCTAGTCAAGCATATAATTATATATGGAGATTCAAAGGAGATCCGTTTATTTTAAACGATAAAAAGATCAGGATACTTAGAGTTCCAATTGATCAATATTCGGTAGATGGTGAGCTTTTAAATACATTTGATAGTTTTCAAGATGCACTAAGATATCTTGATAAGCGTTTAGATCAGGGTTGTAATATAAGAATGTGTTGCAATGGCGAATCGCCAATTCGATTTGGTTATGTATGGAGATATCATGGTGATTCTTTTGATAAATATCCGGTTTATCAAAAGAGAGGTGGAACAGATAAACCAGTCGATCAGTATACAATAGATGGAAATTTTATAAAAACACACTCTTCTGCAAAAACCGCAGCAATTGCTGTTGGATTAAAAAGAGGAAGTAGTATCGGTCTTGTTTGTAGGGGAGAAAGAAAATCTGCAAAAGGTTTTTTATGGAAATACCATAATGAAATGAGTGATAAATAATGAAAGATAAAAAATTTATTTTTACATATGATAAAGAAGTTCGTGAGCAGTTGATCACTCTAGGTTATATAGAGGTCCAGACACCTGCTCATTTTTATATGTTTGTAAATAATACTAAGATGAATTTTGCAGAAAATGACATTGATATGTCTAAAGTAAAATTCACAAATATTATGTGTGTTTAGTCCTCTTTTCTAAGGGCTATTATATAGAAATTTTTGGAAAGGAGGTAAATACCAAATATGCGAAACAAAACGCTACTCACCATTGATGATTTAGTCAAATTTTGTGAAGAGCAGAAATTTGCAAAATTCAGTTCAAATGAAACAGGATATAAACTTGCGGTAAAAGTTCCTACTACTTTTGAGTCAGAAGACTCTGTTGATGAAAATCATCGTGGTATGAAAAAAGTTAAAATTAAAATTTTCCATACTGGAGTAAATCGAAATAAATCTCGTGTTTCTAAAGAATCAGCAGAACGTGCAATGAAAACAATTCCAGACAGACCGGTACTCGCCGCTATTCATCAGCTTGACGATGGTTCGTGGGATTTTGAAGGTCACGAAATGAAAACTGTTAGAAACGAAGAAACCGGTGAAGACGAAACAGTATATATCGAATCCCAAGTTGGATCATTTTCTTCTGAACCAGCATTTTGGGAACATGATGATAAATTAGATAAAGACTTTGTATGTGCTTATGCTTATATTGCTGAAGACTACACTCGCACCACTTCTATATTAGAAGAAAAAAACGGTACTAAAAATAGTTGTGAGCTTGTTATTGAGGAATTATCCTACGATGCAAAGGAAAAAGTTCTTGATTTAGATGATTTTTATTTAAATGCAAGCACCTTCTTGGGGTCTCGTGATGATGGTACTGAAATAGGAGAAGGAATGGAAGGTTCCAGAGCAGATATTGTTGATTTTAGTGAAGCACATAATTCAGTTTTGATTGATTTACAGACTAGACTTTCTAACGTTGAGTCTAAGTTAGAAAAGGTTTGTTTCAATAATAATACACAAATTAATCAGAAAGGAGGAAATGATCTGGTGAAATTTGAAGAATTACTTAAGAAATATAATGTAACAGCTGATGATATTACCTTTGATTATGAGGGGTTATCTGATGAAGAGCTGGAACAGAAATTTGCAGAAACATTTGATGATGACGGTGGCGCAGCTTCTGATGATGGAGCCGGTGATGCAGGTACAACTGATGGTAACTCTGATCCAGAACCTACTTCTGATGAAAATGCAGACGAAGGCAATGGTGAATCTGATCCTGTAGAAGAACCAGTAAATGAAGAGGGAGCTGGCGAAACTCAGGAAGAAAATCCGGTATCTGAAGAATCCGAAGATGAGCCTGTTGCAACATCCGATGATTCTAAAGAAAATCCAGTTGAGGAAGAGGCTTGTGGAGCAGATAATAAAAAGAAAAGGAAATACTCTATCACTACTGGTGAGAAATCTGCCAACTTCGAAGTTTCTCTCGATGAGAAAATTTGGGCACTATCTGATCTAGTAAATGCTCAGTATGGAGAGTCAGATAACTGCTGGTACTCTGTAAAGGTTTATGAAAACTATCTTATTATGTATGATTATTGGACATGCATTGCTTATAAGCAGACATATTCTCAGGATGGAGATAACTTCTCTCTCACCGGTGATCGTGTAGAAGTATATGCTACATATCTTACCAAAGAGGAATTAGATGAAGTTGAAGCGATGAGAAGCAATTATGCATCTCTTGTTGAATACAAAGAAAATGCAGAGTTTGCAAAACTTCATACACAGAGAGAAGAAATTCTTAATGCTGAGAAATACAACGATCTAAGAGATACAGATGAGTTCAAAGCTCTTGTTGAGAACATGGACCAGTACAGTCTTGTTGATCTTGAAAAAGAGGCAAAAGTTATTTTTGCTGACTTTATCACATCTAATGCAGGAACTTTTTCTGCACACACTTCTGAAACAAAATCCAAAAAGAAATTTAATGGTGGAATGACATTTGGTGTTGGTTCTGAAAAACCAGAAGCTGATAATGAGAATTCACCTTATGGAGATTATTTTAAATCTCTTAAAAAGTAATTTAGAAGTAAATTATAACAACTGAATATAGAAAAAATTTTATAGTTGAACGAGGTATTTATTTATGAGTGATGTATTTTATTGCTACTCTCCTACTCTTAGAAAGGAGCTTATGGAGAATGCACATCAAAGATATATTGCACGATCAGTCAATCCATCTACCAATAGAGAATTTTGGATGTTCTTATATACAGATGAGTTGATTGATTATCTTAACAAGCGTCCTAAAACGAAACATAAGTATGTTAAGAATAGGAAGAATCCTAAGTTCGAAAATATTGAGAATACTTCTTGTAAAAATACAGAAGTAAAAAAATAAAAAGAACTTTTAGGGTTCTTTTTTAATTGAAAGTGAGGTTTATTTATGGGTATTACATTAACTAATGAAGAATTTCAAGAAAAGTTTTATAATAAATTTGATAAAAACGAGTATACACTAATTTCTCAATATACTGGTGGATCTAATTTTATAAGAATTAGACACAAATGCGGATATGAATTTGAGAAAAAGCCTAAAAATATAATTACACCAAGAGAACATCTTAATTGTCCAAAATGTTTTGGAAAATTATATACTAAGGTAATTCCTGGAATAAATGATATGGCAACAACAAATCCAGAACTAATACCATTACTAAAAAATCCAGATGATGCTTATAAGTATAAAACTAATACAAATAAGAAAATATATTTTATATGCCCTGTTTGCGGTAATGAACTATATAAAACAGGGAATGAAGTATATATGCATGGATTACAATGTAAATATTGTAGTGATGGATTTAGTTACGCCGAAAAATTCATGAAATCTATATTAAGCCAACTTGGAATTAACTATATACATCAATATAATCCTGGTTGGGCACGACCATATAGATATGATTTTTATTTTGAATTAGATGATAAAAAATATATTATCGAAATGGATGGTGGAATTGGACATGGGAATTTTACTCGTGATGGTAAACAAGATGTTGTTGGAAAACAAATTGATGACAAGAAAGATGCACTTGCAAAATCACATAATATAAATGTAGTTCGAGTTGATTGTAATTATATTGATATAGAAAATAGGTATGATTATATAAAAGAACATATTTTAATTTCTGAATTATCTCAAGTCTTAGATTTATCAAAAATAAACTTTTCTTTATGCCGTATCGTTGCAGAAAAATCAATATTTATTTCAGTTTGTGATTTAGTTAATCAAGGAATGCAAAGTTTTGTAGAAATAGCTGAGAAGCTTGAAATATCAAATACTACTGTAAGTAGATATTTAAAAACTGCTTGTGAATCTGAATATCTTGATATAGATTATAACGATCTCAAACAACAATCCCTTGATATTGGATACCAAAAGAACAAACAACGAAACGAGAACCGTCCAAACGGATTTAATCGAACACCTGTTAAATGTATTGAAACAGGTGAAATATTTAATTCTATGAATGCAGCGGATAAAAAATATGGCGGATGTGTAAGTAGTTATTTATCTGGACGAATTAAATATACTGGTCATTTAGATGACGGAACAGTTCTTCATTGGGAACGAATTTAAAATCATTCAGAACCTTCTATAACGAGGGTTCTTTTTTATTGCCTAAAAATATTAAAGGAGGAAACCGAAATGGCATCTAATTTCGAAAAATATTTATACGACAAACATGGCGTATTTCATGCCACATTAATGCACGCAACTGATATTCCAAGTGCATTTTACACAATGGTTAATGAAGATGCAGAGATGGAAAATGGTTCTGTATCTGTTCTGAAGCCAGAGAATTACGTAGAGGACGATGTATTTAAAGTAGAGGCACCAAAGATTACAGATAAAATCGTAATCCTTGCTAACGATGTAAAAATCTACGAAGAGTACACAAAGAGAATGCAGGAAGAGTCCCAGTATTTTATTGGTCAGGGAGAAAGAATTCGTGCATTTGAAACATTCGAAACAGACAGATTTAGCCTTTCTAAAGAAGCTTTCAAGGATGAAACAGAGGTTGAAGTTGGCAAATATGTTGTTGTTGATGGAACTGGTTTCAAATTAACAACTGTTGCTGAAGACCCAAACAAAACAGCTGTAACACATGGTTTTGTTGGCTATATCTACAAGCAGTGGCCAAACGGTGAATATGCAGTATTCGTTAAGAGAAATGCTGCAGTTGAAGCCTAATAGAAAGGAGGAAATATCATAATGAGAAAATTATTATTTGCTGAATATACTGATTTAAATCAGGCAAAATTTAAAGATGCAAAAGATATTAGAACTTTTACAAAAATTTGTATTGATACATATAATGGTACACTTCAGAACCAGTCTGTAGCAGATGCCAATACTGTAATTAGAACAAAATTTAGAGAAATTGCAGGACTTTCCGAGGACGCAACTGATAATCAGATTAAACGTGCATTAGGAAGAACTGCAGTAAGAGAAGCATTATTCGAGATTATTGAGGACACAATTGATGATACATTGGTAACAGGTTGGTCAGCAGATCCATTCTTCAGAAAATATGTTGATTTTAAGAATACAACAATCGGAGAGAAAAACAGTTTCTATATTAAAGATGATTGCATCCTTACTGTAGCAAAACTTTCTGGTGGACATCATGCAATTGAACGTCAGAGACTTGGTGCTGGACAGACTCGTACAGTTAGTACAAGCTACTTTGGATTAGGCGTATACATGAGTCTTCTTAGATTTATGCAAGGCGTTGAAGATTGGAATGAACTGATTAACAAAATTACAGAGGCATTTGATCGTTATGTAAATACAATGCTTCATGATGCCGTTATGTCTGCATCTCAGCAGCTCCCAGTTCCTACAAAATGGAATATCAAAGGTGAAGCTAAAGCTGAAAATAGAGCAAAACTGAAAAGACTTATCTCTGACGTGCAGCTTGCTACCGGTTCTAAGGCAGTAATTATGGGTACTGAAGTAGCTCTTGGAGAACTTCAGAACTTTGGTAATGTACAGTGGATTTCTAATGAAGCAAAATCTGATATTTATAGAATGGGTCGTCTTGGATCATTCGAGGGAACAGAGATTGTAGAGATTCCACAGGCATTTGCTTACAATGATGTTGAGCACTATCTGGAAGATGATAAGAAACTTCTGGTTATGCCTAATAATATTGATAAGTTCGTTAAGTTCGTTTATGAAGGTTCTGATGCAACATTTGAAAGAAACGAAATGGGCGAGACTGGCGATGAGACAAAAGATTACCGTATTAGAACTTGTATGGGTCTTGAGACAATGACTAATGTACGTTTTGGTACATGGACTCTTGAGGCGTAATTTCGTCTAATATAAAAATATTTAGGAGTGTGGTTGATTACTACACTCCTATTTTTATGAATGAAAGGAAAAATAACTATGAAAGTTTTTGAGCTTGCAAAAGAAATTGGTGTACCAAGTTCAGATGTTGTAGCGCTATTAAAGGAAAACGAAGTTCCTGTGAAAAATCATATGACTCCACTTTCTGATGAAGCAATTGAAATGGTAAGAGCCAATTATATTACGGTTCCGGACGAACCTGAAAAAGTAGAGGTAAAAGAACCTAAAAAAGTAGTAAAAACAGACGCAGATTACAGACCAGAGGAAATGATTCCATGTAGGTCACTTTTTGCCGGCGTACTCTTGTTTACAGGTGATCATACACACATGACATATGCGTTTAATGGTGCTGGTGACAGACGAAATATTGAATATCAGGATTTAAAAGCTGCAATGCTTCAACATAAAGGCTCTATATTTGATCCAGATATTATTATCGAGGATGAAAATCTTATCAATGACGAGCACTGGTTTGAAGTAAAGGAAGTTTATGAAAATATGTTTAACGAAAAAGATATTGAGAAAGTAATGAACCTTCCATATCGTGATTTTGAAAAAGCATTTATTCAGCTTCCAATTACAGCAAAAAACAGAATTATTACTACTTACGCTACACAGATGGAAAACGGTACATTTGAACAGTGGAACAAAGCGAAAATCATTGACAAGGTTTGTGGTACTCGTTTTGATCTGAAAATGTAATTAATAAGATCGGAGGTACTATATGACCTACGATGAAATATTTAACAGATTTTATAATCTAATGGATGATCCAAACTTTTATAAATTACCACAGGATTTTGCGTATGATCGTATGCGTTCATGGTTACATGACGCTGCATCAAAGCCATATATTAGGAAGAAATTTTCTCAGCTAAAATTAGATGATAGATTGTTGGAGTTAACTTACTCTCTTAATAATCCATCAGATCAGGAGTCAGATGATGATTTTGTTATAAATATCTTCGCTCAATATATGGTGATTGGTTGGTTAAAACCACAGGTTGATAATGCGATTAATACAGCAAGGATTATTGGTAGTAAGGAAGAAAAGAACATCCAATCTAACTATAAGACGAATATAGAACGACTCGAATCTTTAGAGCGTAATCTTCGAAAATTTATCCGTGATGATGGATATATAAATAACAGTTATATCTCCGGAGGTGAAACGTCATGACGAAACACCGTTACGGAAAATTCAGTGATATGCAAATGTCGGAAATTAAGAAGACATTACGAGGTTCTATTTTTTTCTTATTACAATGTGCAGATCCTAATACTTCAAGTAAATACCCAGGTAAAGACGTAAATGAAATATTTCAGAATATTCAGTATGATTTAGATGGATTGAACAGCTTACTCTTCTACCCTGTCGAGTTAGTTCCTGTGATTGAATTATTGGAAGCTGCCAGAGTTACATACAATAAGCCGGATTCTAAATTTGAGGATTATAGAAAACTCATTTTGGATGCCGGTGTTGCAGTGCTTAAAATAAAGGAGGATTGATTATGCCTACCTTTAGAGAAATGCAACAATTATACGCGAATATTGGAACAGTTGGTCAGCAGATAAAAAAACAATCTGATGATGCTATGGAAGCAACATGGGATAATTCTATCGCATCAAGGGTTTGTTATATCTATGATTATTATCATGATGACTCTCCTACTTTGAATAGAAATATTACCTATGGACCACATACAACCAAAACTCGCATTGATGCAAAATTTATTGTCAAATCTTATAGCTCACTGGATAAAGACCAGGTTGAGTATTATCTACAATTTAAACCAAGTCAGAAGACACAATTCGAACCAACTGATGAACTCTATTATTTTGAAACAGATTACAGACGAAAATACGGATCAGACGATTTTGTAGGATTATATATTGATATAGCCGATGATCAAGGTATTTATCATAGATGGCTTATCTGTACAAAAGAAATAGGCAATCAGTTTGTTAAATATAATATTCTTCCATGTGATTATTGGTTTCATTTTATTGTAAAGAAAAACGGTAAACGGTATAAACGGAAAATTTGGGGAGTAACGAGGACACAATCCTCGTACAACAGCGGATCTGTTACATGGTCCTTCCCATTAGAAATAAGGGGAAATCATCCTTTGAATTGCTGGAAATTCCTAAAGACAATTAAACTACAACGCAAGTATGAAATATAACTAACCGTGAATGTGGCGAAAGCAGAAAAAATTAATTGTATGAGAACGAGGTTAAAACCCCTGTTCTCTTTTTTAATGGAAAATCAGCAGCGAAGCCTCGAATAGAGGAACGTTCAACGACTAAGCTACCTAAGTAGGTACTGTGGAGGACATCCGAAAGGATGAAGATATAGTCTGAACTTCTTTCGAAAGAAAGAGAAAACCGAAAGGTCTTATTTGAATTAACGAATCAAATAAGTAACGCATTTGTATGGACTGATAAGTAATTGTCCACTGCATTTGGAAACTATGCAGTGAATTTCTTCTAATTGCTGGAAACTCTTTAGAAATTTGTAAACTACAACGCAAGCATGAAAAATGGCTAATCGTGAATGTTAAAAATTACAAATATTAGATAATCAGCAGCCAAATGTTGTATATATTCTCTCGCCTGAGAAATCGTAGTCATTCTCATATTTTTCATCTCAAATATTAAAATCTTAACTCCCTCTTCATTTTTATGTTTAAGTATAAAATTATTAATATCTGAGATACAGTCTGTATTCACTTCATCTTCTATAAAACTTTCATAATGATCAAGTCTTAGGCAAATCAATTTAACATAATTCTTGATTTCAAATTTTTCTTTCATATCAGTTGCCATTTTTTTATTACCATCCTTTTCTATTTTTTTTAAATTATACCAATTTTAATTAAATATTTCACTGGAAATATATGGTAATTGATCACTTCTAAAAGTTAACTCTAAATTCAATTCTAAGAAAGGAGTCACATCTTATGACAAAGACAGAAAAAGCTACTCAGTGGATGGAAGCAACAGCTCGAAACGATGCACATGGATATGATCAGACTTTTCGTTGGAACGAAAAAGGCGATTATGACTGCTCTTCTGCTGTTTACACTGCATGGGTCAATGCAGGTATTCCTGTAAAAGATTATTCATTTAAAACTTATGGCTGTGCTTATACTGGTGTTATGAAAGCAGTATTTACACATTTTAAATTTAAGGATGTAACCTCTAAAGTAAATCTTGCAACAGGAGCAGGTTTACAGCGTGGAGATATTTTACTTAATGAAAAACGTCATGTTGCAATGTATTGTGGTAATGGACTTGAAGTTGAAGCATCTATCAATGAAAATGGTAGAGCTACTGGAGGTAAACCTGGGGACCAGACTGGACGTGAATTCTTAATTCGCTCTTATAGAAATTATCCATGGAATGTTGTTCTCAGATATACTGAAGCAGCTGATGGTAATCCGCCTGTAACTACAAAAAATTATCTTGCTATGGGTGATAAAGGTGATGCAGTAAAAACAATGCAGACAATGCTTATTAAACTTGGTTATTCATGTGGAAAATATGGTGCTGATGGAGATTTTGGATCAGGATCATTAGCATCTGTAAAAGCGTTTCAGCGTGATAATGGGCTTGTTGCAGACGGTCTTTATGGTGAGGCTACAAAAGCTAAACTTACAACCTTATATAATGCTAAAATTAAAGCAGAATCGGCTCCAAAACCAAGTTCAAAGCCATCTATTGCATCATCTTCTAAAGTTGCTTCTGCACAGTCCTTTAATAAATCAATTGCTGGTACTTACAAGGTTAAAGCATCTAATGGTCTTAATCTTCGTTATAAACCAGGAGATACATCCAATTCAAATCTTATCATTACAATCCCTAATGGAAAATCTGTTGCAAATTATGGATACTACACTACCGTCAATGGAGTCAAATGGTATCTTGTTACATACAAAGATACACCTGGATTTGTTTCCAGTAGGTATCTTGTTAAATGATAGTACAGCACACAATGAATAAAGGGAGTGAGGATAAGGTGATTTAAATGGATAAGTTTGGTGGGATTAAAGAGAATGTAGAAGTTGTACGCAGTTTTGATTGGTGGACCGTTGTAATTGGAGTTTTGATTGCAATAGGTATTGTAATGCTATGCGTAAAAATTAAAGACTTCGTTGTTTCTACATTTGGAATTACTACAAAATCTGCTTTAGCTAAACAGGCACAAGAGGAACGTATCAAAGACTTGAATAATCAAATTATAGATTTACAGAAAGAAGTTCAACAGTTTAAGGATAATAGAACCCATGATAGAGAGCAGTCATTTGATATACAGAAACAATTAACCGACAGTCAGACGTTACTACAAAATTCAGTTGAGAATTTAAGGAAAATGTTAGTTAACAAAGAGATTAATGACATGCGTTGGGAAATTTTAGACTTTTCAAATGCTGTTATGAACGGTAGAGTATATAATAAAGAAATTTATGATCATATTTTTGATACACACACAGAATACGAACGTGTGTTAGAAGAAAATGGTCTCGAAAATGGAAAGGTTAATTCATCAATGCAATTTGTTCGTAATAAATACCTTGAACTGATGGAAAAAAGCTTTAAGCAGTAATTATACATATGGGGTAATAAGTTGTTATTATACAGCTTACTACCCCATTTTTTCGCGTTTTCATGTTTTTGAGTCGGCGCAATTGTTTTTATATAAAATTTGTGTTATATAAATTGTATAATTTAATTATATGGAGATTTAAAAATAATGCATAAAATAATTGAATGGGCTTCAAAAAATAAAGAAATAATAAATTCATATATAACTAAAAAAGATTATAAAACGCTTTTAAATGAATACCATAAAACATCTGGGTATTCTACATATAAGGCTTCCAAGGCATTTAAATGTTCAAGAAGAGCGTTTGTACGGTACCTTACTGGAGAACGTAAAGTACCAATGTATATAGTTAATATGATGCTCCAAGAAATGCAGATTGATATTGTGGAAAATCAAAATTTTGTTAATGATACTAATAAAATAGATAATGCAGTTGAACATATTGAATTTGATAATAATGGCAATTTCATTTGGTATGGTAAAAATAATGAAATATTATTTAATACACTCTTTGCCTATAGAACATTAAAATTCAATGAAACGAGATTCCAGGCAGCTTGTAAATTAAATATTTCTGAGGATGTCTTGTATGAATATGAATGTGGAAAAAGAAGAATTGTTCATGCTGATATACAGAAAATAATGGATGTTTATGAATTAGAAATTGACAAATTATTTCCTGGATTAGTTTCTTATGATGGACGAAAAACATTTTTGCCATTGAAACCAGTCTCACTATTGGAAATAGACGATAAAACATATGATCTTTATGAAGAAGGTCTATACGTAACAGATGAGGACGATACAGTATCCATGGAAACATGGACATCATTTCCAATACAAAGATATGACAATACAGGGAAACCATTATTAAAATATATGCCAGACGAATTATCTATAGATGAGTATGCAAACAGTGATGAACTTATTTTTATAAAAGATGATTTAGAATCATTTTATGAAAAGGATATAACTGGAATTAAATTGCCACCAAACTATCTTCCTTTGTTTGGAATTTTTCAGGAAAGAAAAGCTACAAGGGATCACATTAGATATAAAAAGATTGCAATCAAAATGTTTTTAAAGAATAACTATACTGTATCTTTATTAACTAATGCTAAAACTATTATTTTCGATTTACATGATTATGTTTTTTCAGATAGCCCATGGTACTCTATGTTACAAGAAGTAGATTATTTTAAGAAAGGTAAATTAACATTTATAGGAGATAGAATTCCTCAAAATCAATGTATTGTATGGCCTGATAATCAATATATAAGACTTATAGAATTATATATGGCTAAATACCCATATAAATATTATGAGGAACCAGCTCCAGGTAACTGTAACGGAATATATGATAATTGGACAAAATACGAGTATGTTGATTGATAAAATAATAAGAGAGTCAGAATTTTACTCTCTTTTATTTCTTCTTAAATCCCCATAGTAATTTATCATGTAAGAATATAATTTCAAATTCATGAACCAGATCATCAGATTCACACATATAATCACATTCAAACACAGAATAAGTTAAGTACGTCTTAGCAGATCTGCATGAAACACGAATTGGTTTTCTGTCTAATTCTACATATACAGGGATTACCTTTCCATCACGACTAAAAGATGCAATAACTGGTACAGCATCTAAATGATCTTCAAGTGTATATAACATTTTCTCACCTCTATTTCTCAATTTTTGTCGAACGATAAAAGTAGACTTTTACGGAATATTGTTGTATTATAATCTTGCCTGTAACAACAACAAAACAACATTCTAAAAACATTTCAAAGAAAGAGAGCCAGGTATTAAACATACTTGACTCTCTTTCACTTTCAGCATTTTCTTTCGGATTGTCTCCTAGTCAGATTGTGGACGAATGCAGAACCCCATTTATAATGTATATCGCTTTTCTGACCAAGTAATATACTGGAAACAGATACTCAGGTTATCTGTTGTTACCTCATCATCTTCTCAAACATATCGGCTAATTTCTTAGCACCAATCTCAGCTTTTGGAGAAGGCTTACGATTAGCTTCTCTATATATCTTCTTAGCCTCTTCACCTTTTATTACTGGCGTTGCAGCAATCTGTGTTGGCATTGTTATTACCTCCTTGCGTGGTGGATCTCTATGAATATTATAACACAGATTTGATTGGAATTAGTATTATCTTAATTTTAAATTACTGTTTGTTTTAATCTTAGAAAATTTTCTTTTGACATAATTAAACCGCTCTTTAAATTATTCCTCTATTGGTGTTGCCTCTGGCTTTGGCATATTTGTGTCAATATCTGAATACTTTGCAATGAGATTTTCCAGGTCATTTACGGTAAGACCTTTGGAGTCCATAACTTTAACTATAGCTGCCATTTTTTTCTGTTGCTCGGCTTTTGCTTTGGCATCAAGCACTATTTTTAATTCATCTTCTATTTTACTCTTCTCTTCTGTGAGGGAATTTATTTTCTCATTGTATTTCGCAAGCTCATTATCTATTTTTGTAATTTTTGCCTGTAACACTTCTTCTTTTGATCTCCTGTTTCTTGCCATAATAAATACCTCCTGTTGGATAATTTTGTAATTATATTACTGCATAATCACTATTATTTCAAGGTTGTAAAAAATGAAAATTAAAATTCTTGTTGTATTCTGGAGTCAATATAATAAAAAATGGCTTATATTAATATAAGCCAAGTGAGCAATTATTAATTTATCACATATACAAGAGGCTACCTCCTCTCGTACAATTAAAAGTTGATTGTATGTTTGATTGTATGTTTGATTGTATATATAATCAGCAACTCGGAAACCCTTAAAAATCGGGGCAACAGGATTTGAACCTGCGACCTCACGGCCCCCAGCCGTGCGCGCTACCAAGCTACGCCATACCCCGCGAACAGTTGATATTGTATCAAATGTTATAATAAAAATCAACAGTTTTTTCAAAAAACAAATTAAAATCGTCTGTAAGTGTTACTGTGAACGGAGCAGACGGGTAACCCATGTATAACGCCCCTATCCAATTATGAAAGAACCTTGAACGTAGGTAAAACTGCAATTTTATTGAGAAAAATCACAGAAATCAAAGTTTTCGTCCATATTTCTCCCATATACCAAAAGACCTTGACAGCTGGTTTTCCCAGTCCATCAAGGTCAGTTTTTATGCTTGGACAAATTTCTATTGATTGGGAGTTTTGCCCTTTAACAGGATATTTTACTTTGCCTGTTAACAATTATATTAATGCTGTGCATTAATATAATTAACAAGTCCTTCCGCCTTAATGATCTTCTGCATAAATTCCGGGAAGGCCTGCCCTTTAAATTCAGTTCCTTTGGTGCGATTGTAGATCATACCAGAATCAAAATCCACCTCTACCTCATCCCCCTCATCAATGCCCTTGCTTGCTTCCGGACACTCAATGATCGGAAGTCCAATGTTGATTGCATTTCTGTAAAAAATTCTGGCAAATGTCTCTGCGATAACACAGCTGACACCAGCTGCCTTAATAGCGATCGGCGCATGTTCACGGGAAGAACCGCAGCCAAAATTCTTAGTTGCTACAATAATATCACCCTTCTGTACTCTTTTTACAAAAGTATTATCAATATCCTCCATGCAATGAGTTGCCAGTTCTGCCGGGTCTGAAGAATTCAGATAACGTGCCGGAATAATAACATCTGTATCAACATTATCTCCATATTTAAAAGCTCTGCCTTTTGCCTGCATGATAAGTACTCCTCCTTATAATCCTAATTCTTCCGGTGCACAAATATAACCGGTTACTGCACTTGCTGCAGCTACTGCCGGGCTTGCCAGGTAAACTTCAGACTCCACATGTCCCATACGTCCTACAAAGTTGCGGTTAGTAGTAGAAATGCAGCGCTCACCAGCGGCCAGAATACCCATGTATCCACCAAGGCACGGTCCACAGGTAGGTGTACTTACAACTGCTCCAGCCTCAATGAAAATCTTAAGAAGCCCCTCTTCCATTGCCTGCAGATAAATTGCCTGAGTCGCAGGAATCACAATACAGCGAAGCCCTTTCTTAACCTTGCGTCCCTTCAGAATCTGAGCTGCAACACGAAGGTCGTCAATACGGCCATTCGTACAGGATCCGATTACAGACTGGTCTACAACAACCGGCTCTCCAATCTCAGAAATGGTCTTAGTGTTCTCTGGTAAATGAGGGAACGCAACGGTTGGTTCCAATGTGCTAAGATCAATTGTGTACTCAGCTTCATAAACAGCATCCTCATCAGCCTCGTATGCTGTATACGGGCGCTTGGAATGCTCTTTCATATATTCGATTGCAAGATCATCAACCGGGAAAATCCCATTCTTTCCGCCAGCCTCAATTGCCATATTAGCAATAGTAAAACGGTCGTCCATAGACAGGTTTTTAATTCCCTCTCCCACGAACTCCATAGATTTATAAAGAGCTCCGTCCACGCCGATCATTCCAATGATATGTAAGATCACATCCTTACCGCTTACCCATTTTTTCGGTTTGCCAACGATGTTAAATTTAATGGCAGACGGTACCTTAAACCATGCTTTTCCTGTAGCCATGCCAGCTGCCATATCAGTACTTCCGACACCAGTGGAAAAAGCTCCAAGAGCTCCATATGTACAGGTGTGTGAATCAGCTCCGATAATCACATCGCCTGCAACTGTAAGACCCTTTTCCGGAAGGAGCGCATGCTCAATTCCCATCTGTCCTACATCAAAATAATTGGTGATATCGTGGCGACAGGCAAATTCACGAACACATTTACAGTGCTCAGCAGACTTAATATCCTTATTCGGAATAAAGTGATCCATTACCAGTGCAATTTTATCTTTGTCAAATACGGTATCTACTGTCATCTTATCCATCTCATGGATAGCTACCGGAGAAGTGATATCGTTTCCAAGAACAAGGTCAAGCTGTGCCTCTATAAGCTGTCCTGCTTCTACATGATCCAGACCTGCATGCGCTGCCAGGATCTTCTGAGTCATTGTCATTCCCATTTTAGTATTCCTCCTGATTCATTGTATGTTGATATTTTAGCACACTTTCTGTTATAATAAAAATACATATTAATCATAGTTATTATAATTTGTAGTTATATTTCACTGTTTACTGGTGCTATTCTGTAAGGTATTATTTTGAGCGTAGTTCACAAAAACCTGAGAAACTTGGCGAAAAATCATTCGAATGCGTGATTTTTGTACATTGTAAGATATGTTGTCATGGACAAGGGTAAGCAATATTGTTATATATTCAGGAGGAATTTATGCAGGAAAATCTGTCTCTTTATCATATATTTTACACAGTCAGCCGCACTGGCAATATCTCAACTGCTGCTAAGGAGCTGTACATCAGCCAGCCTGCCATCAGCCGCGCCATTAAGAAGCTGGAAAGCAATCTGGACACCACTCTTTTCAAGCGCAGTTCCCGAGGCGTAACACTCACTCCTGACGGTCAGATTCTATATGAAAAAGTAAAAGGAGCCTTCGACCTTCTTTCCGAAGGAGAGGATTCCATTCTTCACAATCGTTCCAGAGAGATTCCCAGGCTGCGCATCGGTGCCAGCACCACTTTATGCAAATATGTACTTATGCCCAGGCTGAAAGATTTCATAGCTGCCAATCCGCAAATCCGTATTACAATCTCCTGCCAGTCCACCTACCAGACCCTGAAACTTCTTGAAGAAGACAAAATAGACATCGGCCTGATCGGACGACCGCAGAAGCTATCCGGATACGAATTTTCGCCCCTGTTGCAGATCCAGGATACCTTTGTCGCTACACACCAATACCTGGAGAATCAGCACCAGCTTTTTCCATCAGAACCCCTTCAGCACACTGCTACTTTCATGCTTCTTGACGAACAGAATATAACCAGACAGTCCGTCAATACCATGCTTCATGAGCACCAGATGCAGCTTGGTCACATTCTGGAAGTCAGTTCCATGGATCTTTTAATCCAGTTTGCACAGGTGGGCTTGGGAATTGCCTGTGTGATCAAAGAATTTGTGCAAAATGATCTTGATAAAGAAATACTTGTGGAAGCGCCTCTGGGGCTGACTTTCCCATCAAGGGAAATCGGATTTGTATGCAAGAAAGGGAGCGAAAATCAGAAGCTTCTGACACAACTGGCAGAAATCTAGAGAAATTCCGCTTCGCTACACCGAAGTAGCGCAAAAAAATCCGGGTTTCCCCGGATTTTTACGGGTCCCTTCGGCTCCGCTTCGCTACACCGAAGTAGCGCAAAAAAAATCCGGGTTTCCCCGGATTTTTTTTGCTTAGTTATTAATAAGCTTATCTTCGCCGTTCCAGCTGTAGAGTTTACGGATTTCT
>ENA-ORUQ01000887-ORUQ01000887.1-human-gut-metagenome-genome-assembly--contig:-NODE-887-length-31276-cov-8.345697_pt1 | contig 31276 bp, 30 predicted proteins | sample MGYA00242081_ERZ509211 | MGnify/ENA primary metagenome ERZ509211 (study PRJEB26280, sample SAMEA2338785) | human gut metagenome | biome: human gut; feature: human-associated habitat; material: faeces...
GACCGCAGTGGCCGTGACCGCCGTCCGCGCCGCCCGCGTGAGGACCGTCCGATCACGCCGTCCGTTCCCAAGGAGCGTGAGCTGATCCCGGTTTCCGAAGCAGGCATGCAGCAGGCGGAAAAGCTGGCTACCGATTTTGTAACCGGTCTGCTGGCAAAGATGGGCGTTGAGGGTCAGGTTAAGACCCTGCCTCAGGTAGAGTGCGACCAGCTCCGTCTGGAGATTTCCGGTCCGGATATGGGCCCGATCATCGGCCGCCGCGGTGACACGCTGGATGCCATCCAGTACCTCGGCTCTCTGGTGCTGAATAATGCACTGGATGAGCACGTTCGCCTGTCTGTCGATACCGAAAACTACCGCGAGAAGCGCGCGGAAAGCCTGGAGCGTCTGGCTCGCAAGATGGCGATGAAGGTCGTTAAGGCGCATCGCTCCATGACGCTTGAGCCGATGAACCCGTATGAGCGCCGCATCATCCATGCCGCGCTGCAGGACTTCAACGGTGTGACCACCTATTCGACCGGCACCGAGCCGGGTCGCCGCGTTGTTATTGCGCCGGATAACAGCTATCGCAACCGCGACCGCGGTTAAATCGGGGTATTCGTTATGAACGATACGATTGCCGCAATTTCCTCCTCCGGCGGACCGATCGGTTTGATCCGCGTGTCGGGTGAACGCGCAATCGAAGCGATAAATGCCGTTTTTCAGGCGAAGAACGGCAAACCGCTTACGGAAGCACCCTCGCAGAAGCTGGTTTACGGCACACTGACGGACAAGTCCGGCAATGTGATCGACTGCTGCTACGCTGTCGCGCTGCACGCACCGCACACCTATACGGGTGAAACGATGGCGGAGCTGCAGTGCCACGGCTCGACAGCCGTGCTGTGTGCCGGCCTGGACGCTCTGTTCGCGCAGGGCGTGCGGCAGGCAGAGGCAGGTGAGTTTACTCGCCGCGCCTTCTTAAACGGCAAAATGGGCCTTTCTGAGGCTGAAGCCGTGCATGATCTGATCACCGCGCGCACCGCAGAGGCGGCGCAGAATGCGGCGGCACAGGTCATGGGCGCGGTTGGCTCTCCCGTGCAGCAGATGCGCGATGAGCTGCTCGGCATGGTGGCACATTTCCACGCGGTCGTGGATTTCCCGGACGAGGACATTGATCCGGTGCTGTTCGAGGACGCCGCGGCGCTGCTGCACCGCACGACAAGCCGTCTGTACAGCATGGCAGAAAGCTATGAGCGCGGCCGTATTCTTAGAGAAGGCGTACCGTGCGTTATCCTCGGAAGGCCGAACGCCGGCAAGTCCACGCTGCTGAACACGCTGCTCGGCCGCGAGCGGGCGATCGTGACCGATATTCCGGGCACGACCCGCGATCTCATCGAGGAGAATGTCAAGGTCGGCCAGATTCTGCTTCGCGTGACTGACACCGCCGGTCTGCGCAACACGGACGATCCGGTGGAGCAGGCGGGCATTGACCGGGCGATGGCGGAGGCTTCGGCTTCCTCGCTCATCCTGGCTGTGTTCGACGGCTCCAAGCCCATCAGTGACGAGGATATGCTCGTGCTGGCACGCTCGGCAGGCCACCGCGCGATCGCGGTTGTGAACAAGGTCGATCTGCCGCAGCAGCTGGATGAAAAGCTGCTGAAAAAGCACTTCCTGCATATCGTGCCGCTTTCTGCGAAAACCGGTGACGGACTGGATAAGCTGCTCAATCTTATCCCGCGAACCGTGGGTCTGGGCGACGGTGCGTTTGACGGTGCGCTCATCACTAACGCAAGACAGGCGGCGGCGCTGGCGCGTGCTGCCGAACGCTGTGAAGCAGCGCTGTATGCGGCGCAATCCGGTATGACGCCGGACGCGGTCGTGATGGACGCCGAGGGCGCGATTACCGCACTGGGCGAGATCACCGGCGAAACCGTGACCGATGCCGTTGTCACCCGCATTTTTAGCGACTTCTGCGTCGGGAAGTGATGCTGCTGCAGCTGTTATTAAGAGAAATTGCACTTAAAATTCAGAGAGGACGTTTGCAATCTGTGCAAACGTCCTCTTTTATTTTGCGCTGAAATCGTGTATGATATATACTGTATGTCCGCAGGTAAAAATGAGGTAAAAACCACTTGTGCACAACTTCTATCCGGCGGTATACGAGATATAGTGGATAACCCGGAAAATTGCCCTATATTCAACTACTTATTGTAATAATAAAACGCAAATAAAACTGTGCGTATAAAAATGCGGTCAAAAACTCACAAGTTATCAACAGTATCCACAGAGTTATCAACAGTTACGCACAGGTTTCACACAACCGAAATCACAGGAATTTTTTGAAAGGGGAGAGAGCGCCAATGACGGTTTTTTCGGCAGAGAGCTTTGATGTAGCGGTGATCGGCGCCGGTCATGCCGGTATTGAGGCGGCGCTGGCTGCAGCACGTTTGGGTGCAAAAACAGCGTGTTTTTCGATCAATTTGGACGCCGTAGGCAATATGCCGTGCAATCCGGCGATCGGCGGCACAGCTAAGGGACACCTTGTACGCGAGATAGATGCGCTCGGCGGTGAGATGGCGCGTGCGGCTGACGCGGCCTGCATCCAGTACCGCATGCTCAACCGCGGCAAGGGACCGGCAGTGCACTCGCTGCGTGCACAGGCCGACCGCATTAAATACAGAGAGTATATGAAGCACACGCTTGAGCGGCAGGAAAATCTGTTTCTCATGCAGGACGAGATCGTGTCCGTTGAGGTGGAGAACGGTGCCGTTTCCGCGGTTGTTACCGCCATCGGCGCACGACATCCGGTCAAGGCGGCTGTCATTGCGTCCGGCACATTCCTCGGTGGACGTGTGATCATAGGCGAGTACACCCGTGAATCCGGTCCGGACGGCATGGCGGCAGCCAAGCCGCTCACCGAGTCGCTGCGCGGTCTGGGACTGCGGCTGCAGCGGTTTAAGACGGGTACGCCGCCGCGCATCAATCGCCGTTCTATCGACTATACCGATTTGGCAGAGCAGGCCGGTGAGGATGAGATCATCCCGTTTTCGTTTGAGACCGACCACCCGCCGGACAACCGCGCGGTGTGTTACCTGACCTACACGACCGCGAAAACACATGAAATCATTCGCGCAAATCTGAGCCGTTCGCCGCTGTACGGCGGCCAGATTGAGGGCGTGGGACCGCGCTATTGTCCGTCTATCGAGGACAAAGTGGTGCGCTTTGCGGATAAGCCGCGCCATCAGCTGTTCCTTGAGCCGATGGGTCTGGACACCGAGGAGGTCTATGTGCAGGGCTTCTCGTCGTCCATGCCGTTCGACGTGCAGCGCGAGATGCTGCGCTCGGTCAAGGGATTGGAGAACGCGGAGATTATGCGGCCGGCGTACGCCATCGAGTATGACTGCATCGACCCGCTGGAGCTGCGGCCGACGCTCGAGACTAAAAAGGTGCCCGGACTGTACGGCGCAGGCCAGTTCTGCGGCTCGTCCGGCTATGAGGAGGCGGCGGCGCAGGGATTGGTTGCGGGCATCAACGCCGCGCTCAAAATCAAGGGTGAGGAGCCGCTTGTACTCGACCGTGCGGACGGCTACATCGGTACGCTGATCGACGATCTGGTGACGCGCGGCACGAGCGAACCCTACCGCATGATGACCTCACGCTCGGAATACCGCCTGCTTCTGCGGCAGGATAACGCAGATGAACGTCTGGTGCCGATCGGTGTTCGAGTTGGCTTGAATTCGCCGGAACGCGGCGAAAAGGTGCGTAAAAAGTACGAAGCAGTGCAGGCAGAAATCGACCGCACAGCCTCGGTCGGCGTGGCGCCGAGCGATAAATTGAACGGTTTTCTTGCGGGGAAAAACTCCACACCGCTCAAGGCGGGCTGCAAGCTGATCGACCTGCTGCGCCGCCCGGAACTCAGCTATGCGGACCTTGCAATGTTCGATCCTAAGCGTCCGGAGCTGCCCGCTGTTATCCGTGAGCAGGTGGAAATCCGCGTCAAATACGCGGGCTATATCGAGCGCCAGATGCGCGATGTGGAGCAGTACCGCAAGCTGCAGAGCCGCCCGCTGCCACTCGATCTGGACTACAACGAGGTGGACTCGCTGCGACTGGAGGCACGTCAGAAACTGAACGCCGTCAAGCCGCTGAATTTCGGTCAGGCGGCTCGTATTTCGGGCGTTTCACCGGCGGATATCACGGCACTGATGATCTACATCGAGACCCATAAAAAGGAGGAAAAGGCATGACCGAACGCGAGCTTTTGACCGCCGGTCTGCGCGAGCTGGGCGTCGCAGAGTGTCCGTCTGCAGCGGACAACTTACAGCGTTATTCCGAGATTCTGCGCGAGAAAAACAAGGTTATGAATCTGACTGCCATTACCGATCCGACCGAAATCGTGACCCGGCATTTCCTCGATTGCGCGGCACTTGCACCGTATATGCCGCAGGATGGACGCGTGCTCGATGTGGGAACGGGAGCCGGTTTTCCGGGCATGCCGCTGGCGATTCTGTGCCCGCAGACCGAGTTTGTGCTGCTCGATGCACTGCGCAAGCGCATTGATTTTCTAAATGAAGTTATCACCGAGCTGGGTCTGACCAACGTTACGGCGGTGCATGCCCGTGCGGAGGATTACGCCAGAGACAACCGCGGCACGTTTGATCTTGCGGTGTCGCGTGCGGTAGCCGATCTGCGCGTGCTGAGTGAACTGGCGCTGCCGATGGTCAAGGTCGGGGGTGCGTTCCTCGCCATGAAGGCCGAGGACTGCACAGAGGAAGTTGAAACAGCGGCAAACGCCCGCATGGTTCTCGGTGCGCCGGACGCTGAAGTGCTGCACTACACTGTGCCGTTCGATGAGGTTTCCCGCGCCATCGTGCGCCTGCAGAAAACGCAGGAAACACCGGAAAAGTATCCTCGCCGCTTCAAGAAAATACAGACTTCGCCGCTGTAAATCAGGCGAGAAATATACGGAAAGTACCCCTCTGTACGGAAAATTACAGAGGGTATTTTTTGTCCGAAAATAGGGGAAAATATAGATATCAGGTAGAATTTGTCATGTTTTCGTCGGATTTTGCAGATTGTGCGGTCGATTTTACTTGTCAATATGTAATTATATGGTAATCTATTACCAAGGGCGACATTTCTGCTGGTGGTGCGGCAGAGATAAGCGCGAATGAAATGAACGAATAAGACGAATTGGAGAGTGGTTGACCATGATGTCTGTATTAACACTGGTTTCCGGCAAAGAGGATCGCACGCTGCGGCGTATTCGCGTGAGTGAGATTGCGCGCAATCCCAATCAGCCGAGGAAATACTTTGATCCGGAGGCAATCGCGCAGCTGGCAGAGAGTATCCGGCAGTATGGCGTACTCAATCCGCTGACCGTACGGCGTGCTCCCGGAGGCGGTTACGAGCTTGTGGCAGGGGAGAGAAGGCTGCGCGCGGCGCGTGTTGCGGGGCTTAACGATGTACCGTGTCTGCTGATTGCGGCGGATAACGAGGATTCCTCGGCGATTGCGCTTGTGGAGAACCTGCAAAGGCGTGATCTGGATTTTTTCGAGGAAGCCTATGGCTTCAAGCGTCTGATCGATCAGTACGGACTGACGCAGGAGGAAGCCGCGCGCAAAGTGGGGAAAACACAGTCTGCGGTGGCGAATAAGCTGCGTCTGCTGCGGCTTTCTCCGCAAAATATGGAATTGATTCGCAGTGCGAACCTTACAGAGCGGCACGCGCGTTGTCTGCTGCGTCTGCATGATGATGAGGAACGGATGAACGCAACGCACTATATTATCGAGAACGAATTAAACGTTAGCCGATCGGAGGTGTATATCGAAAACCTGCTGGAGCAGAAAAAGCATCCGGAGTTGACCGAGCCGCCGCATAAGGATAATGTTGTGCGGCTTATTAAGGATGTGCGTTTTTTCCTGAATACGCTCAATCGGGCGGTCGGCGTAATGGTGGACGCCGGAATCGGTGCAACCGTAGACCGGCAGGAAAACGAGGATGGGATTACGCTGACAATCAATATTCCGCATGCAAAGAGCTGATGTTTCACGTGAAACACTTTTGTTCCACAGGAGGGCGGATTTTGTTTCACGTGAAACATTTAATGGTCGCTTGTGAAGCGAACCTAACTTGCCTGCTCGGCAGGGGCACAAGAGGGTAGACACCAAGGTTTGCCCGTAGGCCACTAAACCTTTTTTCCGCGCCGTGCGCGGATTAAATGAGTACCACCCTCTTGTGAATTACCCCTTTCCCTTTAGGAAGCACGGCGACTGCTGCGAAAAAGGAGAACGGCAGTCGGGTTACTCTTGCGTGGCTTTCGAAAACGATTCGCAGTTCACAGATAACGTACTGCTACACATGTCGGCTACTCTACGCAGGGTCGGCATCACAGTGCCGACCAACGGTTTTACTGTGTGTATGATGCACGGCAATTCTGGGTAGGGCGGGAGCAGATTGGAGAGCGTGTAAAGGTGTATATATAATAAGGTAAGAGAGCCGAACGGCTCTCTTTTGTTTCACGTGAAACAAAAGTCAATGAATTTACCAGTTGTATCCTGCAAAACGGCAAAATACTTGATGTTTCACGTGAAACAGCTGTAAAAATACTGCGATTGCTTTGCAATTAAAAGGGCAATGTGATATAATGAAATCCATAGAAAAAACCATGGACGAGAGGAAATGACTATGGGGAAGATTATCGCGTTTGCCAATCAAAAGGGCGGCGTGGGAAAAACTACAACCGCCATCAACCTCGCGGCAGCGTTATCGGAGCGCGAAAAGCGCGTTTTGCTGTGTGATTTCGATCCGCAGGGCAATGCAACCTCCGGTTTTGGTGTGGATCCGCGCTCACTGGAAACCTCGATTTACGACCTGATTGTAGCCGATCAGCCGGATGTCAAGAGCGCAATCGTATCGACCAAGTGGGTTGATCTGCTGGGCGCGAACGTCAATCTGGCGGGTGCTGAGTTGGATTTGATTGGAATGTCCGACCGCGAGTACCGTCTGAAAAACGTACTCGATCAGGTGAAGGACGATTACGACTATGTATTTATCGACTGTCCGCCGTCACTCGGTCTGCTGACGCTCAACTGCCTGTGTGCAGCCGACAGCTTTCTGGTACCGCTGCAGTGCGAGTATTACGCGCTCGAAGGTCTGAGTCAGTTGATGACGACCGTGCGCATGGTAAAGAAGGCGCTCAACCGCAAGCTGGTGATGGAAGGCGTGCTGCTGACCATGTTTGACGGACGCACCAATCTGTCGATTCAGGTGGTTGAGGAAGTGAAGAAGCACTTCCCGGGCGAGGTGTTTTCGGCTGTTGTGCCGCGCAACGTGCGTCTGAGTGAAGCGCCGAGCCACGGCAAGCCCATAACGGCATACGACAGAATGTGCCGCGGCGCAGAGGCTTATCTGGCTCTCGCGGACGAGATTCTGAAGAAAAATGACCGAAAGGGGAGAAGCTGATGGCAGGCGCAAAAATGGGTCTGGGCGGCGGCTTGTCCAACCTTTTCGGCAGTGATACCAGCGATTTAATGGAAGAAAGTCTGGATAACGGCACAAAAAACCTGCCTTTGGCAAAAATCGAGCCGAATCCCGATCAGCCGAGGAAGGTCTTTGATCAGGCATCTCTGGACGAGCTGGCAGAGAGCATTCGCCTGCACGGCGTCATCACACCAATCACGGTGCGCAAGGGCGAGAAGGACGGCTACTACCAGATCATTGCAGGTGAGCGCCGCTGGCGTGCAGCACGTCAGGCAGGTTTGGAAGACATTCCTGCGATGGTGCTTGAGGCTGAGGAAGACGAGATCATGGAGCTGGCACTGATCGAAAATCTGCAGCGGCAGGACCTGAACCCGATCGAAGAAGCCGAAGGCTATGAGCGTCTGATGAAGCAGTTCGGACTGACGCAGGAGCAGGTTGCCAAGCGCGTGGTCAAGTCCCGTTCGGCGGTGGCGAACGCACTGCGTCTGCTGGCTTTGCCGACCGAGGTGCGTACGATGGTCAGCGAAGGCGAAATCTCCGGCGGTCACGCGCGGGCAGTCCTTGCAGTAAACGAAGCGGATAAGCGCGTAGAGGCAGCCAGACAGATGGTCGGTCTGTCGGTCCGTCAGTCGGAGGCGCTGGCCAAGCGCATGAACAAAAAAACGGTCGAGAAGCCTGAGCAGTCGCCCGAGGTTTCAGTGGACTACATTGCCGAGCTGGAGAAGGAGCTGGAGGGCGCCCTCGGACGCAAGATCAGCATCCAGCAGGGCAAGCACAGCGGCCAGCTGACGCTGGAATATTACGGCGCAGAAGATTTGGAGCGGCTCAGTGAAGCACTCCGAAACCTGCGTGTATAAAGGAGGCAAGCAATGGACGAGCAGAATAAGCAGCCGGAACAGAACAAGCCGGAGAAAAAGCTCAGCCGCACCACGCTGACCTTTTATATCGTCGGACTGTTTTCTGTAGCGATTGCGCTGATCCTGATCAGCTATGTGGCACAGTCGCGTGCGGACAAGCAGGTCGAAAATCTGAGCTCACAGCTGACACAGCAGCAGACCGTGGCACAGGGCGCAACCCAGAAAGTGGAAGATTTGCAGAAGCAGTATGACATACAGAACACTGCACTGGATAAGGTCCGCAAGACGCTGGACAGCGAGCAGGCGGCAACCGATGTAGTCGGTGCGACCGAGCAGCGTATGGAGGAGCGTGAGGTGTATCAGTACCTTGCGCAGATCGGCGTTTCCCTGGCGGCAAAGCAGACCGCAGATGCCCGCAAGACCTGCGACGAAATGCTGACGAAATACAGCGAGGAGCGTTTGATGGGCAGCAGCGAGGATGGCTTTGATGAGAACATCAGCAAACTGTTCCAGTCGGTCAAAGCTGCACTGGAGCAGGCTGAGCAAGCGCAGGATGCAGAGCCGAACGACACGGAAGAATAACACGTATATAATGTAAAAGGAGATATAGACACAATGCTGGATATCAAATTTGTCCGCACCAATCCGGATGCGGTAAAGGAAAACATCAAGAAGAAGTTCCAGGACGAGAAGATCCCGATGGTTGACGAGGTCATCGAGTTTGACGCGAAGTACCGTGCAGCCAAGACCCGCTGTGACGAGCTGCGTGCACAGCGCAACAAGAAGTCCAAGGAGATCGGCGGTCTGATGGCCAAGGGTCAGAAGGAAGAGGCTGAGAAGATCAAGGCCGAGGTAAAGGCTATGGCCGACGAGATGACCAAGCTCGAGGAGGACGAAAAGACCTTCGCTGAGGAAGTCAAGAACCGTATGATGGTCATCCCGAACATTATTGACCCGTCCGTTCCGATCGGCAAGGACGACTCCGAGAACGTTGAGATTGAGAAGTTTGGCGATCCGGTCGTTCCGGATTTCGAGGTTCCGTATCACGTTGATATTATGGAGTCTTTCGACGGCATCGACCTCGATGCTGCACGCCGCACCTCCGGCAACGGCTTCTACTACCTGAAGGGTGATATTGCCCGTCTGCATTCCTCCATCCTGTCCTACGCACGCGACTTCATGATCGACCGCGGCTTCACCTACTATATTCCGCCGTTCATGATCCACGGTGATGTCGTTAAGGGCGTTATGTCCTTTAAGGAAATGGAGAACATGATGTACAAGATCGAGGGCGAGGACCTGTACCTGATCGGTACCTCCGAGCACTCCATGATCGGCAAGTTCATCGACACCATCAACGATGAGGAAACCCTTCCGCAGACCCTGACCAGCTACTCTCCGTGCTTCCGTAAGGAAGTCGGCGCACACGGCATCGAGGAGCGCGGCGTATACCGTATTCACCAGTTCGAGAAGCAGGAAATGGTTGTTGTCTGCAAGCCGGAAGAAAGCAAGATGTGGTATGACAAACTGTGGCAGAACACGGTTGACTTCTTCCGCTCGATGGACATTCCGGTTCGCACGCTCGAGTGCTGCTCCGGCGACCTGGCTGACCTGAAGGTTAAGTCCTGCGACGTAGAGGCATGGTCTCCGCGCCAGAAGAAGTACTTCGAGGTAGGCTCCTGCTCCAACCTTGGCGACGCACAGGCTCGCCGTCTGGGCATCCGTGTCCGCGGCAAGGAGAATCCGAAGGAGCTGTACTTCGCACACACGCTGAACAACACCGTTGTTGCACCTCCGCGTATGCTGATCGCATTCCTCGAGAACAACCTGCGTGAGGACGGCTCGGTTGCAATCCCGAAGCCGCTGCAGCCGTATATGGGCGGCATGACTGAGATCCGCAAGAAGTAATTTACCTTACTATAGAAAAAAGGAGAGATTCCAATGCAGGTTGGTATTAAGGGCGAGAAGAAGTTCACCGTAACCAAAGATCAGCTGGCATGCAATGTCGGCAGCGGTCTGGTATCCGTGTTTGCAACCCCGATGATGATCGCAGCCATCGAGAACACTGCTGCAGGCAGTGTAGCCGGTGAGCTGGAAGAGGGCAAGACCACGGTCGGCACGCTGGTAAACGTAAGCCACGTTGCCGCTACGCCGGAGGGCATGGAAGTCCGCATCGAGACCGAGCTGACCGAGATCGCGCCGAACGGCAAGATGCTTACCTTCAAGGTTGCCGCATACGATGAGGCAGGTCTGATCGGTGAGGGCACGCACCAGCGCGCCATCGTAGCCAAGGAGCGCTTTGAGCAGAAGGCACAGAGCAAGCTGTCCAAGTAAAAATCGGCAAAAGAAAAACGCTGTGGAGAGATTCCACAGCGTTTTTTTGCTGGTGCGGGTAACAGGACTTGAACCTGCACGTCGAGGACACCAGAACCTAAATCTGGCGCGTCTGCCAATTCCGCCATACCCGCGGGTGAGATTAGTATACCCTTTTTGCGGGTATTTGTCAATCTTGATGATGGTGCTCATCGGGAGTGGGGCGCTTGCGAAGCGAGCGGAATCTGCGCTGACGCCGCGCGGGCGCACAAGAGGGGTAGACACCTGCGGTTTCCACCCTCTTGAGAATCACCCCTTTCCCTTGGATAGCCTGGCGCAGACCAGAGACCGGCGACCGCTGCGAAATAAGGGGAACGGCAGTCGGGGTACCGTTGCGTGGCTTTCTCCGCCTTTTCGCAGTTCACAGATAACGTACTGCTACACATACGGGCAATTCACCTTGTGTCGCGCTTGCGGAGAGCAGCCGGCCTGTGTAGCAGCAAAGTATCTGGCACTGCGTAGAGGTAAAGAAATGGGAGCACACTGTGCTCCCCTACGGTAGAAAAAACCTCTGCCGTTCCCTATTTTCGAAGCGGTCGCCGGTCTCCGGTCTGCGCCAAACTAAGAAATAAAGGGAAACGGGAGTTAAGGCAATACCGCATAATTGAACAAGAGTGATTTGCGAGTAAATTTTGCGTACTGACGAGGCACAGTTTTGCGGTAATACTTGATGTATTACCGTGAAACTGCAACAAGGTCAGGACACAAAATTTCCGCAAAGCACCGCCGCTTTAATTGTGCGGTGTTGCCTTAAGAGGGTAGAAACCGTAGGTGTCTACCCTCTTGTCCCTGCCGCGGGTGCGGCGAATCCTGCATGAGCAAACTCCTATGCAAAAACTAAGGATTCCCCCTTGCAATCTGCGCTATTTCATGATATATTGTTAGTTAGTAGAAGCTAACCTTAGTAGAAGCTAACCGGCTCGGGTACAAAAGGAGCATTACACCCATGTTGAAAATTACTCTCGGCGTTGACGGCATGATGTGCGGCATGTGCGAAAGCCATGTCAACGACGCAGTTCGCAAGGCATTTCCCGTGAAGAAGGTCACTTCCTCTCACGGCAAGGGGCAGACGGTTATCCTCACCGAGCAGGACCTCGATGAGCAGGCTGTCCGCGATGCGGTAAACGCTACCGGCTACACCGTTACGTCCTTCTCCAAGGAGCCATATGAGAAAAAGGGACTGTTCTCCTTTCTGCATAAATGAACAGAGTAAGGCCGCCTTGCAGCGGCTTTACTTTTCAACACAGGTTAGCAAAATCTAACCTGATAAACCGATATATTCCAACGGAGGAAATTACAGTGCTGGAAACTCTGCTCAAACCGAATACCGGCGCATCGCTGTCCGGTTGCGTACGCTGGACCCAGCCAATGGATGGCGTGCGCGTGTGCGATTTTGACTGCGCGCTGACTGTGCCGCCGGCCTTGCCTGCAGAGCCATCCGAGGTGCCGTGCGAGGTGCTGTTCTGCCGGCAGGGCGGTCTGCGGCTGACCATGGCCGATGGGCGGCAAGTGTTCCTGCAGGAGCACGAGGTACTGCTGCTGCTCGGCGCAAGTGTGAAGAGCCTTTCGGTCGCGGACGGATTGTTTGGCGGTGAGCTGGTGCTCATCGAGCAGAGCGCAGCGGCACCGTGCCGTCTGACGGTCAACGCAGCACGAATCAAAGCCCGCGTCACTCCGCATCTGGGCTGCGTAGTGCTGCGCAGCGCGGTGTGGATTGATAATTTGGCTGCGGCACTGCAGTCCGTTCCGGAGCGGGACAGAGCCGCCTACAGTGCAATCAAAGCCATTGAGCTGCTGTACCTTATCAGCACAGACAGTCCGCTGCTGACGATGCCGCCGGAATCCGTCTCCCGCGATCACTATCTGACCGATACGGTGCGGCAGGTGCAGGAGTATATGGTATCGCACCTGTCCGACCCGCTCACGATCGACCAGCTGTCTGCACGGTTCCGCATTTCGCCGACCGCCCTGAAGGATATATTTCGGCAGACCTACGGTCGGCCGATCCACCAGTATCTGCTCGAAAAGCGAGTGCAGCATGCTGCCGAACTGCTGCATCGGAGTCCGCTCTCCATCGTGGATATTGCGGCGGCGGTCGGCTATAACAGCGCCAGTCAGTTCGGCGTGGCGTTCAAGCGCCGCTATCAGCTGACGCCCTCACAGTACCGCCGACAATCCCGAAAAAGTTAGCAAAATGCAACTATTTTGATAATAAAACTAAAGATTAGCGGCAACAAACTGCAAAAATGTCCGATTCCGTGCGTTTCATGTCTAAAGCTGTGCGACAAGCGAGAAAATTTGTGATATGATAATCGCAAACAAAAAACACACCATGTTTGGAGGTGTACTGTATGAAGCAGCATCGTTTTTGGGCATGGGCCGCGCTGTTCTGCATGGTAATGACGATGATTACCGGCTGTAAGCGCAAGTGAGATTGATAGGAGGAACATATTATGAAGAAAATTTACAAGGACATCGCCGTATTTGTTGGCGGCACTCTGTTCGGTTCCGCAGGTATCAAGCTGCTGAGCAGCAAGGACGCTAAGAACGTATATACCCATGCTGCCGCAGCAGTTCTTCGCATGAAGGATACCGTTATGAACACTGTTGACTGCGTTAAGGAGAACGCCGGCGACATCCTCGCTTCTGCAGAGGAGATCAACGAGAAGCGCGCTGCTGAGGCAGAGGCTGCTGCTGTTGAGGATGCAGACATTGAGGTTGAGCTGACCGATGAGGATCCGACAGCTGCTCCGGTTGAGGCATAAGAACCTGTCGCCAAACCACGGTTTGGCCGACGGGAGGAACGTGCTGTAAGCCGTTCCAAAGTCGTCCGAAAGTTCCCGTTCGGAAACTTTCTCCCTCTTAGGGAATAAAAACCAAGGCACATATCCACGGTTTTTATGGATTGCACAGCAATCCTGTTTCATGCGCGCTGCGGCGCGCAGGACGAATATCAAAGAGGGGCAGAGCCCCTCTTTTCCTATCTACCGGAAGTAAGCTGGAGGTAATTTTACTATGAAAGCATTCATTGAACACGAAAGCCGCGGACGGCTTCGCGTGCGCATGAAGCAGTACCGCATGACGCTGGAGCAGGCTGATCTGCTGGAGGCGTATCTGCAGAATCAGCCGGGTGTACTCAACGCAACCGTTCACGAGCGCACCTGCTGTGCTGTCATCCGCTACATCGGTGACCGCGAGAATATCATCCGCGCGATCGCTCAGTTTAACTATACTGCACCGTCTGTTACGGCGCTGACGCCGACCCACAGCGGCCGTGCGCTCAACCGTGAGTATCAGGAAAAACTGGTCGGCAAGGTTATTACGAAGTTTGCCTGCACGCTGTTCCTGCCAGCGCCGCTGCAGATTGCACGCACGATCTGGCTGTCGCTGCCGTTCCTCGGCCGTGGCCTCAAGCGCCTGATTCACAGAGAGCTGAAGGTTGAGCTGCTCGATGCGCTGTCCATCGGTGTTTCAATGGTACGCCGGGACTTCTCCACGGCAGGTTCGGTTATGTTCCTGCTGGATATTGGCGAGCTGCTCGAGGAGTGGACGCATAAAAAGTCGGTTGACGATCTGGCACGCTGCATGTCGCTCAACGTAAAACGAGTATGGCTCAAGACAGATGACGCAGAGGTGCTTGTACCGCTGTCCAATATCGCTGCCGGTGATCGTATTCTGGTTCGCATGGGCAACGTTATCCCGTTGGACGGTGAGGTTGTTGAAGGCGAAGTCATGGTTAATCAGGCGTCGCTTACCGGAGAATCCATGCCGGTTGCAAAGCGTCCGGGTACGCAGGTTTACGCCGGCACGGTCATCGAGGAAGGCGACTGCGTGATCGAGGTCACACAGTCCTCCGGCGAGAGTCGCTACGACAAGATCGTTTCCATGATCGAGCAGTCCGAGCAGCTGAAGAGTGCTGCGGAGAGCCATGCCGCCAATTTGGCGGACAAGCTGGTGCCGTATACGCTGATCGGCAGTGCGCTCAGCTACGCACTGACCCGCAATGTCACCCGTGCACTGTCCGTGCTGATGGTTGACTTCTCCTGTGCGCTCAAGCTGGCTATGCCGCTGGCGGTTCTGTCCGCCATGCGTGAGGCAAGCATGTATCATATCACGGTCAAGGGCGGCAAGTTCCTCGAGGCTGTTGCGCAGGCAGATACCATTGTATTTGACAAGACCGGTACACTGACGCATGCCTGCCCGGTTGTTGCCAGGGTTATCCCGTTCGGCGGTCGCTCCGAAGACGACATGCTGCGCGTTGCAGCCTGCCTGGAGGAGCACTTCCCACACTCCATGGCGAACGCCGTTGTCCGCGCTGCGCGTGAGCGCAATCTGGCGCACGAGGAAATGCACTCGCAGGTTGAGTATATCGTAGCGCACGGCATTTCCAGCATGGTTGAAAACAAGAAGGTCGTTATCGGCAGTGCACACTTTATCTTTGAGGATGAGAAGTGCACGGTTCCGGCCGGTGAGCAGGAGAAGTACGATGCACTTCCAGTTGAGTTTTCTCATCTGTATCTGGCGATCGGCGGTGAGCTGGCGGCTGTTATCTGCATCGCGGACCCGCTCCGTCCGGAAGCATGCGATGTGATGAAGGCACTGCGTGCCCTTGGCATTCAGCGCACGGTTATGCTGACCGGCGACAGTGAGCGCACGGCGGCGGCTATCGCAGCTGAGGTCGGCGTGGACGATTACCGCGCTGAGGTGCTGCCTGAGGACAAGGCGAACTTCGTCGAGCAGGAACGCGCGGCAGGCCATACCGTTATCATGCTCGGGGACGGCATCAACGATTCTCCGGCGCTGTCGGCGGCTAACGTTGGCGTAGCCATCAGCGACGGCGCAGCCATCGCCCGTGAGATTGCGGACATCACCATCGCAGCCGAGAATCTGTTTGAGCTGGTTGCTCTGCGCCGTATCGCACAGGGGCTGATGAGCCGCATCAACTCCAATTACCGCTTCGTAATCGGCTTTAACGGTTCGCTGATCGGTCTGGGCGTTGCCGGCGTACTGGCTCCCGCAACCTCTGCGATGATGCACAACCTGTCTACGCTGGGCATCAGCCTGCGCAGTATGACCAACCTGATTGATTCCTCCGAGACGACCCGTCTGCTGGAGAGCAAGTAATTTTAATAGAGTTAAGAGTGGAGAGTGAAGCGCTTTCCACTCTTTCTTTTTGCGATTCAGGTATAACAAAACCCCGTCTTTGACGGGGGGTTGTCGCTATATGGTTTGAAGATAATTCGACAAACTGAAATTTATGGCTTTAACTTTCTCCCAATAACCAACTTTAGGATAATGCATACGACCGCCACAACAGCCACCAAAGCACCATCCAACAGTAATTCTGTGTACCACGGCGCAGATTGCATAGCATATAAATTTGGATAGGTTTTAAAGTGCCAAAACTTATAAATTCCGAACCCAATAAAAACTCCTATGCATGAACCGATAACGATGTTAAAAAAATAATTCAGCTTTCTCAGCATGGCGGTGCACCCCTTTCCCAATTCCGATTGATCATTGTTATACGATAGAAGGCAGTGTCAGATACGCCGCCGGATTTTCAAACGTAAACAGCGGGCGCTGTTCGCCGCTGGCGTTGATCAGCGTGAGGGACAGCGTGCGCAGGTCATTCGTCGGCAGCGGCACAAGCTGTGTCCACTCGGTGCGGATAAACCGGTCCGGATCGGTCTCGGTCAGCGTGTAAGTTCCGTTATGGTATGCAAGGAACAGGGGCTGTCCCAGAGCAGGCTGCATTTCCAGAGAAATGGCAGCATTCCGATCTCGATGGATTGCAAAAAAGCGCGTCAGCAGCGCATACGGCGGCTTGAGTTTGTTCTGTCCGGTCAGGCGCAGTGTACCGCAGTCGCGCCAGTGCGGTACAGAACAGATATGCCGGGCGTCCCACTCGGTCACCGGATCAAAAATGTGCTGCCCAATGTCGGAATCGGCCATAAACCATTCGGTGTAGGGGAGACCATAGGCGTTTTCGCCGTCTGCGGAAAACAAAACCGAATAGGTGAATTCGTCGGTCTGTCCGCACGGCTGCAGGTGATACTCTGTGCCGTCAAATGTCAGAGAACCGGTTTCACCGTCCGGTGTGCGCAAGGTGAGCGTGCTGGGTTCGTCCGCTTCGGCAAGCTCATACAGTACAGAATCATCTATGACCTCGCGGTCAGAGGAGATTGTCAGTGTGCCGAAATCAGCCGCCATAGCAGGGTAAGCACATAGAACCAGCGCCAAAACGGCAGATAACAGGCGTTTTTTCATATAATCGCCTCCTTGGATGCTGCTTTATCTGCAATCACTTTCTTTTCGCTTTCCAAGTTACAAATGCAAGAATACCGCAGATTACAGCAACTCCGATGCATACGGCTCTCGCAATATTGCTCAAATCCAAGAAGCCACTTCCTGAACCTGTAATAGCACAGGCGATTGCTAAAATGGTTATGAGAGCAAAAACAATACTAATCACCTTTGAAATGACACTTTTTTTCATGTAATCATGCTCCTTTATCAAATCCCGATTTATCATCCTACTGTGACTTCACTATACCATGAATACCCCTGAAACACAATCACCCATTGACACCACCGATATTCCGATAGATAATATAGGCAATAGAGAAACTTTACGCAAGAAGGGAAGTGCTTCAACGAATGAAACGCAGCTACGAGATGGACCTGTGCAGCGGTCCGCTGCTGAGCAAAATCCTGCTGTTTTCGCTGCCGCTGATTCTTTCGGGTGTGCTGCAGCTGCTGTTCAACGCGACCGACATTGTTGTAGTCGGCAAATTTGCGGGCAGCAATGCAATGGCGGCGGTCGGCTCGACCACCTCGCTGTTCAACCTGCTGGTCAACTCATTCATCGGTATTTCGGTCGGCGCGAACGTGCTTGTCGCGCGGCATTACGGCGAGCGGGATTACGACGGCGTACAGCAGACCATCCAGACGGCGCTGCTCACCGGCTTGATCGGCGGCACGATACTGATCGTGCTCGGCGTTGTGCTCGCACGTCCCATGCTGACGCTGATGGCCACACCGGACGAGGTTATCGACCAGGCCGTGCTGTATATGCAGGTGTACTTCATCGGTATGCCGGCAACCATGATCTACAACTTCGGTGCAGCCGTGCTGCGTGCCGTGGGCGATACCCGGCGTCCGCTGTACTTCCTGATGGCGGCAGGTGTGATGAACGTCCTCGGCGACCTGCTGTTTGTGTGCCTGCTCGGCATGGGCGTCGCCGGAACTGCGATCGCCACCGTGCTCAGCCAGTGTGTCTCTGCGGCGCTGACCGTGCTGTGCCTTGTAAAATCGGACGGCATGTGCCATCTCGACTTGCGCCGTCTGCACTTCCACATGGATAAGTTCCTGAGAATCATGCAGGTCGGTCTGCCTGCCGGTATGCAGAGCGTTATCTTCAATATCTCGAACGTACTCATTCAGTCCTCGGTCAACAGCTTCGGCGCAGTAACGGTTGCGGGCAACACGGCAGCCGCCAACATTGAGGGGTTTGTGTACATTTCGATGAACGCGCTCTATCAGACCTCCATCAGCTTCACCAGCCAGAATCTCGGTGCAAAGAATTATCACCGCATCGACCAGACACTCGTGCGCTGCATGTGCATCGTCACACTGATCGGTCTGGTGCTCGGCAACGGCGCACATCTGCTCGGCAATCATCTGCTGCACATCTACTCGGATGATCTGGAGGTCATCTCGTTCGGTATGCAGCGTCTGTCGGTCATCAGCGTCACCTACTGCCTGTGCGGCATGATGGATGTGCTCGCGGGCACAATACGCGGTCTGGGCTATTCCATGCTGCCAATGATCGTCTCGCTGATTGGCGCATGTGTGTTCCGTATCATCTGGATTTTTACGGTCTTTCGCGTGCAGCATACGCTGTTCATCCTGTATGCGTCCTACCCGATCTCGTGGATACTGACCATCCTGGCGCACTTTGTGTGCTACCTGATCGTGCGGAAAAAGGTTTTCCGGCCGCAGGAGATATAAGCGCGCGTTTTTCTCCGGAAAACGGTTGTAATTGACGGTTAAATATAGTATAATACTCGTGCAATGCGGGAATTTCCCGCACAATAAGTAAATAAGCGAACAGTCGGTGCCGCTGTATGTTTGCGAACAGGACAGCGGGTAAAAGGGAAGCAGGTGCAAATCCTGCACGATCTCGTCACTGTAAGCGGGAAATGGACTGCCATTTACGTCACTGATATTACGGTATCGGGAAGGCGGCAGTTCTAAGGCAACATCGCATGATGAAAGCTGCGGCGCTTTGCGGAAACTTTGTGTCCTGACTTCGTTGTGATTTCACGGTAATACATCAAGTATTACCGCAAAACCATGCCTCGTCAGTACGCGAGAATTTACTCGCAAATCGCTCTTGTGCAATTATGCGGTATTGTCTTAAGAGCCGCAAGTCAGGAAACCTGCCGGTCTGTTGGTACGGGAAGCTGCTTCCGGGTCACGAGTTATTGATTGTACTGATACCGCATGATTTTTGATTCAGGCAGTCCCTTTCATCATATATTGATGGGGGACTGTGTGTTTTCCGTACCCTTTTTCTTTCAAAGTGTGCGCTTTCGCTTTGCAGGCAAAATGAAGGAGGAAAACCATGAGCAAAGTAAGCAAACTGAAGAAGCTCGGCATTATGCTGATCGTTTCCGGCATGCTGATGTCCATGCTGACCGCTTGCGGCGGCAGCAAGACCGCAGCTGCGGATGACACGAAGGACAATAACACCACTGCACAGACTGATGCGCAGGATCAGACCGATCCGGACGAAAACTATGAAACGGGTGACGCTTCCTTGGACGATCCGCTGAATCAGGATGAAATTGGCGATACCGAGCTGCTCGTAGTCAGCTTCGGCACCAGCTATAACGACAGCCGCCGTGAGACCATCGGCGCCATCGAGAAGGCGATGCAGAAGGCGTTCCCGGATTACGCGGTACGCCGCGGCTTCACCAGCCAGATCATCATCGACCATGTAAACAAGCGTGACGGCGAGAAGATCGACAACGTAACCGAGGCACTGGACCGCGCCGTAGACAACAAGGTAAAGACCCTGGTTGTTCAGCCGACCCATCTGATGAACGGTCTGGAGTACAACGACCTCAAGGATGAGCTGGCAGGCTATTCGGATTCCTTCGAGAAGATCGTGCTCGGTGATCCGCTGCTGACCTCTGATGATGACTTCCAGAAGGTTATGAATGCCATTGTAGACGCAACCAAGGAGTACGACGACGGCGAGACCGCAATCTGCTTCATGGGTCACGGCACCGAGGCGGATTCCAACAGTATTTACACCAAGATGCAGGAGACCCTCAAGGCCGCAGGCTACGATAACTACTTTGTCGGCACTGTTGAGGCAACTCCGTCCCTCGATGACGTAATCGCAGCCGTTAAGGCAGGCGGCTATAAGAAGGTTGTTCTGCGTCCGCTGATGATCGTTGCAGGCGACCACGCCAATAACGATATGGCAGGCGACGAGGACGGCTCCTGGAAGACCGAGTTTGAGAAGGCAGGCTTCGAGGTAACCACCGTAGTTGAGGGCCTTGGCTCTGTGCAGGCAATTCAGGATCTGTTTGTTGCACACGCACAGGCAGCGATTGATTCCCTGAAGTAAATCAAGTAAACAGCAGGGTCCGGACCGTGGAATGCGGACGGACCCTGTTTTTGTGGAAATTTTGATTGTCGATTTCGGTGTGCAGAATTGAGAATTGAAAATGGAGAATTATACCCAGAGTGAAGCGTTGAGAGTGAAGAGAACGTGATAGGCGTAATTCGCAGGTGCCGTCTGTAATATCCAGATTAACGATTTGTGCGGCACGGTTATGCCGCACGCTGCGTAGAGCAACCCGCATGTGTAGCAGTACGGTATCTGACATTGCGAATATGCGGATACATGAACGCACATCGTGCGTCCTGCGGAAGAAAAAATCCTCTGCCGTTCCTTTATAGTCTCAGTTCTGAACAACCACTGTGCTCTCTTAGGAAAGGGGTGATTCACAAGAGGGTGGTACTCATTTAATCCGCGCACGGCGCGGGAAAAAGGTTTAGTGGCCTACGGGCAAACCTTGGTGTCTACCCTCTTGTGCCCCTGCCGGGCAGGCAAGATTCCGTTCGCTTCTCAAGCGCAAATGCCCCGAATGGCAACCATTCATCAAAATCCCGTTTTTATATCGCAAAACAAAGGAGAAGCCACAATGAAGAACAAAAAAGCAATGTTAAGCGCCGTATTTGCGGCATTCATGCTCCTGTCCGCCTGCGGCGGCAGCACCCAGAAGGACACCTCCGCGCAGGACAGCAGCACCACCTCTCAGGTCGCTTCTGCGTCCGATATGACCGATGTCGAGGACGTTGTTGAGGACGGCATGACGCCGATCACTGGCGACAAAGTGAAGGACGGCACCTATGATGTAACCGTCGATTCCAGCTCCAACATGTTCAACGTTACCGCATGCGAGTTGACCGTCAAGAACGGCGAAATGACCGCTAAGATGCACATGGGCGGTACCGGTTATCTGTACGTCTACATGGGCACCGGCGAGGAGGCTGCCGCTGCCGAGGAGGCCGATTACATTCCGTTTACCGAGGAAGCTGACGGCACACACAGCTTTACCGTTCCGGTTAAGGCGCTCGATGAGGGAATTGACTGCGCAGCCTTCAGCAAGAAGAAGGAGAAGTGGTACGACCGCACCCTGGTGTTCCGCGCGGACTCTTTGCCGGCAGACGCACTGGCAGACGGCGTAATGACCACCGCTGAGAGCCTGTCTCTCGCAGACGGCACCTACACCGCTGACGTAACGCTTTCCGGCGGCTCCGGCCGTGCAAGCGTGGAATCTCCTGCAGCGCTGACTGTTTCGGGCGGCAAGGTGACGGCTAAGATCATCTGGAGCAGCAAAAACTACGATTACATGAAGGTGAACGACGAAAAGTACGATGCTGTGATCGAAAATGAGCACTCCACGTTTGAAATTCCGGTTGCGGGCTTTGACTGGGCGATGCCGGTCGTAGCCGACACTACCGCAATGAGTGAGCCGCACGAGATCGAGTACACGCTGCGTTTTGACTCTGCGTCCATCGCTCCGGCAGCAAAATGAGAAGAATTACAGCATGGTGCCTGAGTGCGGCACTGCTGCTCGGCGGTCTGTCCGGCTGCGGAACTGCCCGGCAATCGACCGCACAGACGCAGGCGGCGGTCTCGTGGAGCGACATGCAGCCGACCGACAGCGTGGATTTGGAGTATGCCGAGTGTTTTTCGGTCGATCACTATGACGGCGGCTATTCGCTCATTACCGTGAAGGACGACGCACGTTATCTGGTCGTTCCGGAAAACGCGTCCGTGCCGGACGGTCTGGACGCAGATATCGTGGTGCTGCAGCAGCCGCTGGACAGCATTTATCTGGTCTCCTCGAGTGTCATGGACCAGTTCGTTGCACTGGATGCGCTGGACAGTATTGCACTGTCCGGCACCAGGCAGGACGGCTGGTACATCGACGAAGCCAAGCAGGCGATGGCGGACGGCAAGATCACCTATGCGGGCAAGTACAGCGCGCCGGATTACGAGACCATCTACTCCGCTGACTGCAATCTTGCTATTGAGAATACCATGATCTACCATACGCCCGAGGTCAAGGAGCAGCTCGAAAAGCTGGGTATTCCGGTGTTTGTCGAGCGTTCCAGCTACGAGCCGCACGCACTCGGCCGCATGGAGTGGATCAAGGTGTACGGTACGCTGCTCGGCTGCGAGGACAAGGCGGAAAAGCTGTTTGCGGATAAGGTGGACGGCATTGTAGACATCCTGCAGAAGCCGGCAGCCGGCAAGACGGTTTCGTTCTTTTACATCACGTCGAACGGTGCGGCAAATGTTCGCAAATCCACGGATTATATCGCGGAAATGATCAGTCTGGCAGGAGGAAAATACATTTTTGACGATCTGACAGACGATACGGCAAAGTCCACCGTCAACATGCAGATGGAGAGTTTTTACGCCGGAGCCAAGGACGCGGATGTGATGATCTACAACGCCACTATTGACAGTGAGCTGCAGACGCTTGACCAGCTGCTGGAAAAAAGCCCGCTGCTTGCGGACTTCAAGGCCGTGAAAACCGGCAATGTGTGGTGTACGGAGAAGAACCTGTACCAGTCCACAATGGAGCTGGACGAGCTGATCCGCGACTTCCATACCGTCATTGCAGACGGCGATCCGTCCACCCTGAAATACTTACACAAACTGTCCTGAAAGGAGAGGATTTCCCATGAAACCGCAGCCTAAAATGCGTTATGCGGGCGCGTTTGCCGTGCTTCTGGCACTGCTGGCCGTGCTGTTCGTGTGGAATGTCAACTCGGGCAGCCTGCACCTGTCTGTCCGAGAGGTCGCGCAGATTCTGCTGACGCACAGCGGCGACAATGCGGTCATCGTGTGGGAGATTCGCCTGCCGCGTATCTTCGCGGCCATCCTGCTCGGCGGTGCGCTGTCTGTCTCCGGCTTTCTGCTGCAGACCTTTTTCGCCAACCCGATCGCGGGACCGTTCGTGCTGGGTATTTCCTCGGGTGCCAAGCTGACGGTCGCGCTGACGATGATAGGCGCGCTGTCCTGCGGGCGCGTGCTCGGCTCTGCCGTCATGATAACAGCCGCCTTTGCGGGAGCCATGCTCTCGATGGGCTTTGTGCTGCTCATCGCGCAGCGCGTGCGGCAGATGCCGCTGCTGGTTGTGAGCGGCGTGATGATTGGCTATATCTGCTCGGCGGTGACGGATTTCGTCATTACCTTTGCTGAGGATTCCAATATTGTCAACCTGCATAACTGGTCGATGGGCAGCTTTTCGGGCATTTCCTGGGACAATATCCGCGTGATGACGCCGGTGGTGCTGGTGTCGCTCGTTTGCGTGTTCCTGCTGTCCAAGCCGATCAGCGCGTACCAGCTCGGAGAGGGGTATGCCCGCAGTATGGGCGTCAATATCGCCGCGTTCCGCGTGGTGCTGATCCTGCTGTCGAGCGTGCTCTCGGCGTGTGTAGCGGCGTTTGCCGGACCGATCTCGTTCGTCGGCATCGCGGTTCCGCATCTGGCGAAAAGCCTGTTCGGCACGGCAAAGCCGATCCTGATGATACCGGCGTGCTTTCTCGGCGGTGCGGGATTCTGCCTGCTGTGCGATCTTATCGCGCGGACGGTGTTTGCACCGACGGAGCTGAGTATCAGCACCGTGACCGCCCTGTTTGGTGCGCCGGTCGTCATTTATATTATGGTGCATCGGAAGTCCTCCCGATGGTGAGTCTGCGTCCTCACGCAGAGGGAGTGGGAGCCAACCCTTGGCTTGGAGACCAAAAGGATAGACACCAAGGTTTCTATCCTCTTGGAACTCCAGTTTCCTATTGTTAGATAGTCTGGCGCATACCAGAGACCGGCGACCGCTTCGAAAAGGGGAACGACAGAGGATTTTTTCTACCGTAAGGGAGCACAGTGTGCTCCCATGTCGTAACATATTCGCAGTGTCGGATAATTTCCTGCTACACATGCAGTTTCATCAACGCAGGCGCGACATACCTGTGTCGCGCAACCCGTTTGCACGTTATACCAGAAGGCACCTGCGAATTTCTCGTTTGATACCATTTATCCTGCGTAGGCCCTGCCTATCATAACGTGCTAACGAGTTGTGCGGCACTGTCATGCCGCACCCAGCGTAGATGAACCCGCATGTGTAGCAGACAGAAAACAGCTTGAGCATCTAAGGTAGGGAAATGGGCGGACACATTGGTCCGCCCCTACGGAAGAGGAACAGTACAGCCGTTCTCCTTATAGTCTCAGTTCTCTAATTGCCGCCGTGCTATCCCAAAAGGAAACGGGATTCATAAGGGTGGAAACCTTGGTGTCCACCCTTATGCCCCTCGCTGTGGGCACGGTGCCCCTGCCGGGTAGGCAAGATTCTCTTGCTTCGTAAGCAATCATGTTAAAGAAGAAGGTACAAAATGGCCCATCCTTTCGTCGAAACAAAAGAAATGACCGTCGGCTACCGCGGTGTGCCGCTCATCCGCGACATCGCCCTGCGTGTTCACCGCGGTGAGATTTTAACGCTCATCGGTCCGAACGGCTCGGGTAAATCGACCATCCTCAAAAGTCTCATCCGTCAGCTGGCGCTCATCGGCGGTACGGTATATCTGGATGGCAAATCGCTGCAGACTCTGCCTGAACGTGACCTTGCGCGCACGATGTCCGTGCTGCTCACCGAGCATGTGCGGCCGGAGCTGATGACCTGCTGGGATGTGGCGGCTGCAGGCCGCTATCCGTACACCGGACGGCTTGGTCTGCTCAGCGACGAGGACCGCGCCAAGGTGGACGAGGCGCTTGCGCTTGTCGGCGCGGATGAACTTGCCGACCGCGATTTTTCCTGCATCAGCGATGGACAGCGGCAGCGTGTGCTGCTGGCCCGCGCCATCTGCCAGGAGCCGGAGGTCATTGTGCTCGATGAACCTACCTCCTTCCTCGACATTCGCTACAAGCTGGAACTGCTGACCGTGCTCAAGCAGCTGGTGCGCGAAAAGCAGGTGGCGGTCATTCTCTCGCTGCACGAGATTGATCTGGCACAGAAGCTGTCCGACCGGCTCATCTGCGTTCACAACGGCAGAATTGAGCGCTGCGGCACGCCGGAGCAGGTATTCACCGGCGACTACATCCGCACCCTGTATGACCTCGAGCGCGGCACTTATAACGAGCAGTTCGGCAGTCTGGAGCTCGAACGGGTGACAGGCGAGCCGCGCGTGTTCGTTATCGGCGGCGGCGGAAGCGGAACGGCACTGTACCGAAGACTGCAGCGGCGCGGCATTCCGTTCGCGGCAGGCATTCTGCCGGAGAACGATGTAGAGCTGCCGACAGCTCGTGCTCTGGCGGTCGAGACCGTCACCGAGCGGGCGTATCAGCCGATCGGTGAGGACGCTTACGCGCGTGCGCAGGCGCTTGTACGGCAGTGCGGAAATGCGGTCTGCTGTCTGGATTTGTTCGGTCCGGTCAACGAAAAAAACCGCGTGCTGCGCGACTGGGCACAGCAGGAGGGGCTGTTGCGGAGCAAATCGGAATTGGGAAATATTACATGATGATCGCCTGAAATGTTGCTCAAAACGCAATGTTGTGGTAAAATAGCCAATAATGCCAATGGTGACAGGGAAGGTTCCGCCCGGTCACCGGTGAGAGCAACCACTTTGTCACAGGAAAGTGATAACATGGCAAGAAAGCAACAAAAACGACATAACAGAGGCAGCGATCGGCAGAAAACCGCCCATGCACATCGCAGTACGCGGCATATGCAGCCGGTAAGAACGCAGAAAACGGTCAGACGCCGTCTGCCCGAGGCGGAAGTGCGTCGCAGACAGCGGGCACGCCGTCGGCAGTTTGCGCTGCTCGGGCTGGCAGTCCTGCTCATTGTGCTTATTTTCGCCTTTCGGCATTTGATCAGCACACCGCAGCAGAGCGGCGCGGACGGTGATACCGGCAATTCCGGCACGAGCGCGACCGAGGAGGTCAAGCAGGTAGCCAAGGCAGTGAATGTCTATCAGTCGGTTATGTATTATCAGCCGGTGGTGCAGAAATATGCCGAGCAGAACGGCATTCCGGAGTACACGGATGTACTGCTAGCCATCATGCAGGTGGAGAGCGGCGGCAAGCTGACCGACATCATGCAGTCCTCCGGCAGCGCCGGACTGCCGAACGATTCACTCGAGGAGGAGAGCTCGATCCGGCAGGGCTGCACCTATTTTGCACACCTGCTGAGCAAGGGCAAATCGCTGGACTGTGATCTGGACTGCATCATTCAGGCGTATAATTACGGCAGCGGTTTCCTCGATTACGCGGCCAAGTTCAACGGTGTGTACAGCACCGAGCTGGCTGAGAAATTCGCGGAGAAGCAGTCCGGCGGCAATACCATCCAGTATGATAACCCGATGGCAGTCCAGGAAAACGGCGGCTGGCGGTATGCCTACGGCAATATGTTCTATGCCCGTCTGGTTAAGCAGTATTTGATCGAGTGATCGTATTTTACGCTCTGTTTGGACAAAACTACTTGACAAACCGTCTGTAAAAAGCTATACTTATCCCACAGCTTAGAGTATTTAAACCGCAGGAAAAGGAGGAAATCACCGTGCGTGCAGTTCGAATGGAAATGTGCATGATGTGTGGTTCTGCTCGTTTTTCTGCGAAGCAGCCGTAAGGCTGAAACGCATAGGCGGGCCGCTTTTCATGCGGCTGATACAGAAAACGGGCGGAAAGCAGAAACCTGCTTTCCGCTTTTCTTTTGAAAATGTAAGGAGGAATGAATGTGGCACAGGATGTGATCGTCCGGATTCAGGGTCTGAACAAGACCTTTCGCGGCAGAGCCGGAACGGTAGTTGCGCTGAATGGTATCGACCTTGATATCTATCGCGGCGAGATTTTCGGCATTATCGGTCTTTCGGGCGCAGGCAAGTCCACACTGGTACGCTGTATCAACTTTTTGGAGAAGCCCACCGAGGGCACGGTAACGGTGGATGGACAGGAGCTCGGCAGACTGAGCAAAAAGCAGCTTTTGGAGGCTCGCCGGTCGATGGGTATGATCTTCCAGCAGTTCAACCTGCTGCAGCAGAGAACCGCACTGCAGAATATCTGTTTTCCGCTCGAGATTGCGGGAACGAGCAAAGCCGATGCGGAAAAGCGGGCGCGTGAGCTGCTCGAGATCGTCGGTCTGTCAGACCGTGCGGATAACTATCCGAGCCAGCTGTCCGGCGGTCAGCAGCAGCGTGTGGCGATTGCACGAGCACTTGCGACCAACCCGAAAATCCTGCTGTGCGACGAGGCGACAAGCGCACTCGACCCGACGACAACGCGGTCGATCCTCGCACTGCTTAAGGAGATCAACAAGACGCTCGGCATCACCATCATCGTTATCACGCATGAGATGGCGGTCATCGAGGAAATCTGCCAGAGAGTTGCGATCATTGATTCCAGCCGTATTGCCGAGGTCGGCACGGTGGACGAGGTGTTCACCCGACCGAAATCCGCAATGGCCAAGCAGCTTATCTATCCGGACGGCAAACGCAATTCTCTTGCGACCGGCAAGCGGTACTGCCGCATTGTATTCGACGGCAATTCGTCGTTCGAGCCGGTGGTATCCAACATGGTGCTCGAGTGCAAGGCGCCGGTCAATATTATGTTCGCGGACACCAAGAACATCGATGGCAAGGCTTACGGTCAGATGATCCTGCAGCTTCCCGAGGACGAACGCGCGGCAAAACGCGCACTGGCGTACCTCGAAACCCAGAACGTACACGCAGAGGAGGTAGCCGATTATGCTTCCGTTTAATGTTTGGGCGCAGAGCCTTTGGGAAACCCTGTATATGGTCATTGTTTCGACCATTATCTCGTATGCGATCGGTCTGCCGCTCGGTCTGACGCTGGTTGTTACCGATAAGGGCGGCATTCGTCCGATGCCGATCGTCAACACGGTTCTGGGCGTGGTTGTCAATATCCTGCGCTCTATCCCGTTCCTGATTCTTGCCGTTATGATTACGCCGATTACGCGCGCGATCGTCGGCAAGGCCATTGGCACCACTGCGATGATCGTTCCGCTGACCTTTGCGGCAGCACCGTATGTAGCCCGCATGGTCGAGTCCTCCATCAAGGAGGTGCCGTTCGGTGTGATCGAAGCCGCACAGTCCATGGGTGCAAGTCCGTGGCAGATCGTGTGGAAGGTGCTCGTGCCGGAGGCAAAGCCGTCCCTGATGGTCGGCGGCGCGATTTCGGTCGTTACCATCCTCGGCTATTCCGCAATGGCAGGCTTTATCGGCGGCGGCGGTCTGGGTACCGTAGCCGTAAACTACGGCTATAACCGCTATAATTTCCCGATCATGCTGGTAGCGGTTATCATTATCGTTATCGTTGTTCAGATTTTCCAGGAGGTCGGCATGCGTCTTGCACACCATCTGGATAAGAGAAACAGATAATCGTTTTTCATTCTCAATTTTATTTTGTTATCATTAAAAAATGATATATATCAGAAAAGGAGCGAATTCCCATGAAGAAGACAATCGCAGCAATCCTGGCAGGCGCCCTGTGCCTGACCGCACTGACCGCTTGCGGCGGCAGCAAGACCGACAGCTCTGCAGCTGACAGCAGCGCAGCAGCAGGCGACGATAAGACGATCACCGTTGGCGCTACCCCGACTCCGCACGCTGAAATCCTGAATGCGGCAAAGGACGCACTCAAGGCTGAGGGCTACACCCTGAATGTTGTTGAGTTCACCGACTATGTGCAGCCGAACACCGCACTGGTTGACGGTGATCTGGATGCAAACTACTTCCAGCACACTCCGTACCTGAACAACTTCAACAAGGAGAACGGCACGGATCTGGCTGCTGCATTCGATATGCACTACGAGCCGTTCGGCATTTACGCTGGTAAGACCGCTTCCATCGAGGAGCTGAAGGACGGCGCTTCCATTGCCATCCCGAACGATGGCTCCAACGAGACCCGCGCACTGCTTCTGCTGCAGGATGCCGGTCTGATCAAGCTGAAGGACGGCATTGACCCGACCTCCGACGCTACCAAGCTGGATATCACCGAGAACCCGAAGAACCTGGACATTCAGGAGATCGCTGCTGAGCAGCTGCCGCGTTCTCTGGCAGACGTTGACCTTGCTGTTATCAACGGCAACTATGCGCTGCAGGCAGACCTGAACGCCGCTGAGGACTCCCTCATCACCGAGAACCCGGACTACGCTAAGGTCTATGTAAACGTAGTTGCTTGCCGTTCCGGTGAGGAGAACAGCGACAAGATTCAGGCGCTGAAGAAGGCGCTGCAGAGCGACGACGTTAAGAAGTACGTTGACGAGACCTATAAGGGTGCAGTCGTAACCGTATTCTAACTTCGATCACGACCACGCTCGTGATCGAGGAGGACATGCCGAGCAATAGCTCGGACATGTCTGGGGCGGGATTCTGCGCGTCCGCTTTGCGGGCACACAGAATCCCTTACTTGTATAAAATCCCACGCACATGTCGCGGGATTTTATGAAAAGAGGCGGCATAGACCGCTTTTTTCTATTATATGCGCGCTTACGCGCTGTCCGCTGCGGCGGAGCCAATGGCTCGGATTTCTGGACGAAATCCTGCCATGCGGGTGCGGCTTGCAAGCAAGCCGGAATAAAAAGAAAACCGAGGCACATGCCTCGGTTTTTGTTTTGCCTGTTATTGTACATTCAGTGTAAACGCCGGATTTTCGGCGGCCGCGTCCGCCAGCACGCGGAGCACCAGCTCGCCGTAATTGCCGAGATGCGCGACCAGCATCTCCGGGTGCCGCAGCGTGAGCCGCGCCGCCGGATAGGCGGTCAGCAGGTCGTACAGCGCGTCCAGATTGCGGCCGTAGTCGGCAGGAAAGCCGCACACCTTGGTCAGCACATCGTGCAGCTGCTCGCGCGTGTACAGCGTTTCCGCGTCCAAAAGCAGTTCTTTCATTCTCATTTCCCCCGAAATTGAATTATTGTAAAAGCTATTCTGTGATTTCCTCAAAACTCTCGTAATGGTCGGCGGTGTAGTAGATTCGGCCGTCGTCCGCGTAGACCAGCCGTTCCGCGCCGCGCTTGTCGGCTCCGCGGGTGTTGAGGTCGCACTCGTGATAGCTGCCGTCCGGCAGGGTACCTTCGTAGTTGCCGAACCGGTCGCCGCCGATCGAGCAGCCAGGTGCATACGGCTCGAGCGAGCCGCCCTGCCAGCCAAGTGCCTGCGCCTGCTTTTTCGTGATGTAGTTGGAGGGTAAGTGTCCGTATTCGGTCAGATAGGCGGAAACCTCGTCCTTGCTGTCGTACTGCCCATCCTCGGTGACGGAAACAGCGGAAGCGCTGTCCGAGGTGATGATGGCGGTCGGTCCGTCCTCACCGCCAATAATGCCGATTTGACCGGCACAGCCGGTCAGCGTGCCGAACGCCAGCAGCAGAGACAGCCATAAAGCGGTTAATTTTTTCATATTCTGTTACTCCTTCGCCGTAGGATAGAACAGCACGAACAGATCGTGGTACAGATTGCGTCCGTCACCGCTCTTGATGGCGCGCAGCTTGCCGTTGACGAACACATAGCCGTCCGTATTTACGCCGATCGAGTTGCCGTTCTGGAAGGTCACGGTCAGGCGGTTGGCAGTCAGCTTGTTCTGGCTGGGCTTGATAAAGTGCGGATAGGCGGTGTAGGTCTGCTCACTGAGAAGCTGTATGATAGCGGTTTTCTGGTTGTCGTCGGTTTGCGGTACCTCCACGTCATTCTCCGTGAGGGTGATGGTGGATTGCGGTCCGGTTTCCGCGATGTCGGAAAAGTCCTGGCTGTAAACGTGGGTATAGATCAAACGTCCGGTGGCGAACAGCAGCAGAAGCAGCAGCGTGCCGCAGATGGCCAACACGAGCGAAACGGTTTTTCGCATGGGAAATTAACTCCTTTGGGTTTTATATAAAACAGGTTTTTGATTGTGAATGGTAGGTTTTTTGCCTGAAATCAAGCAGAGAGCTGCGCTCTGCGGAGCGCGAGAGTTCGCCGCGCCCCGCGGCGGGGGGAGTGCGCTG
>ENA-ORUQ01000896-ORUQ01000896.1-human-gut-metagenome-genome-assembly--contig:-NODE-896-length-31172-cov-7.929685_pt1 | contig 31172 bp, 43 predicted proteins | sample MGYA00242081_ERZ509211 | MGnify/ENA primary metagenome ERZ509211 (study PRJEB26280, sample SAMEA2338785) | human gut metagenome | biome: human gut; feature: human-associated habitat; material: faeces...
AAGAAACAATAGAAAATGCAAAAAAGCAAATAGAAGAAAGAAAATACGAAGAAGATTTACAAGAAAGAGGATATACAAACATAACAAAAATGGTATTTGCATTTAAAGGAAAAGAAGTAAAAATGCAGGTAGTGTAAAAAACTTTTTTTAATGTTAGTATAAACTTTTAGTAGGAAAATTTAAGAAAAAATTGAATAAGAGATACCGATTTGATAAAATGTTTTTATCAGAAAAAAATAACATTCAAAGGAGGTATCTCTTATGTATTCAATTATACAAAAGATTGTAAGCGATTAATAAAAGCATTGCAATAATTTAAAAAATATAGTATACTCTAAATAACAAAAATATATAAATAGGAGGGCATAACTATGCGGAAAAAGAAGCCGTTTATGCTAGAATTCACAGGAACACCAGAAGCTGGAAAAACAACAGCTATCAAAGTAGTTTCCAACATGCTTGAAAATGCAGGACATTCAGTAATGATACTTGAAGAATCTGCTGAAAAGCTGCCAAAAGAAATACCAAAAGGAACATTTGATGCAAATTTATGGATGCATTTTATAACACAAGCAGGAGTTTTGAAGGCAACTTATTCACAGGCAGAAATAGTTCTAATTGACAGAGGAATTATAGATAGCAAGTTTTATGCTTGGAAGTTTTTTCACGAAAATGAAGCAAGTGTAAAAGAATACGAGTATTTTAAAAAAACATGTTTATCAGAAGTAAATCCAGACTTACTTTTAGGACTAATAGTCTCACCATCAACAGCTTTAAAACGTAGAGGAGCTGAAGGAAAAATTGTGAAAGAAGAATACATAAAAAAGTATAATAAGTATTTTTGTGATTTTTTTAATGACACAACTTTACGTAAAAGCCTAATCAGAACAGACGAGTTACAAATTTCAGAAATGAATGAATTAATTTACAAAATCATTTCAGATGCATTGTAAAAACAAAAAGGCGCAGAAGTTAATTACTTTTGTGCCATTTTATAAAAAAGGAGAAAAATATGAAAAAAATTATAGAAAAGATACAAAATATATGCAAAGAAAATAAAAAAGTAGCAATGTTTATAGATATGGATGGAACAATAACTGTATATGAAGTTTATCCAGAAGGAAACGTAAAAGAAAAGATGGAAGAAGAATATCAAAAAGCAGAACCAATAGAATGTATAATAGAAACATTAAAAGAAATAAATGATATACCAAACATAGACTTATATATATTAACACTAGCAAAAAGCTTAAAAATATTAAAAGAAAAGCAAGAATGGTTAAGAAAATATGTATCATTTATAAAAGAAGAAAATTGGATTATAATAAATAAAGAAAATAAAGAATATTCGAAAGAAAACAGAGATATAGTAAAAGCAGAGAAAATGAAAGAAAAAAATGACAAATATGATAAATTAATTTTACTAGATGATGATCATAAAATTTTAAAAGAAACACAAAAATTCTTAAAAGAAAAGGTTAATGTATTTCATATATCATCAATTTTGATTTAAAAAAGATTTTCAAATAGTTTTTATTATGATATAATAAAAAAGAAAGAATAATACAAAAAAGAAGAGAAGGTGTTAAAATTGAATCAAATATTAGTAACAGAAAAATTATATGTAACGCCAGAACTAAAAAGAAAGAAAAAGATATACAAATTTAATTTTATATTATCATTAATTATAATAGCAGTAATAATTTCGATATTTTTTTATACAGATTATAAAAGAAATAAAAGTGCAGAAGTATCAGAGCAAATATTAGCAAATATAAATGAGACACAAGAAGAAGCAGAAAAAACAAAAGAAAAAGCACAAAGTGATGTTTTAACAGTAGTATTAAATAATGCACAAGAAGATTTAAAGGTAAAAGCTTTAGAGAATACTACTAATTATGAAACTTTGAGAGATAAAAAACAAACTACAGAAGATGGATATAGTTATTATACAATTGCTAAAATAGAAATACCAAAATTAAATTTAAGTTATCCTATAATAGAAGGTGTAACAGGTTCAGAAAAGGAAACAGAGGAATTATTAAAATTATCTCCATGTAAATTGGCAGGGCCAAATCCTAATGAAAAAGGAAATTTTTGTATAGTTGGGCATAATTATAGAAATCAAAAGTTTTTTAGTAAAGTGCCTACACTTGAAGTTGGAGAAGAAATATCAATTACAGATTTAACAAAAGATGTGGCAGGCAATACTGTTAAATATAGAATATATAATAAATATACAGTGGTACCAGAAGATATTAGTTGTTTGGAACAAAAAACTAATGAAAAAAAAGAAATAACTCTTATTACATGTACTGATGATAGTAAGCAAAGAGTTATTGTTAAAGCAAAAGAAGTTTAAGAAAGAAAATTGAAAAATTGTAATATTTTGAACTCGTAATTTTATGTTTTTATAGGACATGAAATTACGAGATTTTAAATTTGTAAAAAAAATTAAAAAAATTCAGAAAAACACTTGCAAAATTAAAAAAGTTATATTACAATAAAGTTGCAGTGGTAAAAAGTGGCACAAAGTGGTAGAAAAGTGGAAAGAGGTGAAACCAGATGTTGATGGGAGAATATAGCCATTCTTTAGATACAAAAGGAAGGTTAATAATGCCAGCAAAATTAAGACAAGACATCGGGGACAAGTTCATCTTAACAAAAGGTTTAGATGGATGCTTATTTGCGTTCTCTCAAACAGAATGGAATAACTTTGAAGAAAAACTAAAAAGTCTACCATTATCAGATAAAAATGCAAGAAATTTTGTAAGATTTTTCTTGTCAGGAGCCACAGAATGTGAAATAGACAAACAAGGAAGATTTTTAATACCAAACAATTTAAGAACTGCAGCAAATTTAGAAAAAGATGCAATAATAATCGGAGTAGGAACAAGAATAGAAATATGGAACAAAGAAACATGGGAAAAATGTGATAAAGAAATATCAGCAGATGAAATTGCAGAAAATATGGCAAATTTAGGTATATAACTTGAAAAAGTTTATATAAAAAACTAAAGAAAAAATCAAGAAAAGACAAAAGACAAATCCTCATTAATATATATTTTTTACAAATGAAAAATATGTAAGAGTACAAAAGAAGATAATACTTAAGAAGAAAATACATGAGATAAGTTTTTACAAAAGTTAATTATACGAAAGATTGTAAAACATAAGATAAAAGAACAAAAGAATTAACACAAAAGAATAAAAAATATTGCAGAAGAATTAGAAAAAATACAAAAGTTTGAATAATATACTTTTGATAAAGCAGCTGGTTATTGTTCCAGCTGCATAAGACCCTTAATAACAAAAAATAAAGAGGTATGAATTTGAAATTTAAACATAAACCAGTCATGTTAAATGAATGTATAGAAGGTCTAAAAATTAAGCAAAATGGAATATATTTAGATGGTACATTAGGAGGAGCAGGACATAGTAAAGAAATAGCCAAAGCGTTGAATAATACAGGGATTTTAATAGGAATAGATAGAGACCAAGAGGCATTACAAGCAGCAAAGGAAAATTTAAAGGAATTTAAAAATGTTAGATACATACATGGAAATCATGATGATATAGTAAGTATATTAGAAAACGAAAATATAGATGGAGTAGATGGAATATTATTAGATTTAGGTGTGTCATCATATCAATTAGATGAAAGGAATCGTGGATTTAGTTACTTAGGTGAAAATATTTTAGACATGAGAATGGATAAAACACAAGAATTAACAGCTAAAAAAGTTGTAAATGAATATAGTGAAGAAGAACTAAGTAATATAATTTATGAATATGGTGAAGAAAGATTTTCTAGAAAAATAGCATATAATATTTGCAAAAGGAGAAAAGAAAAAACAATAGAAACTACTAAAGAATTAGTAGAAATTATAGAAGAATCAATACCAAAATCAAAACAAAATGATGGACATCCAGCCAAAAGAACATTTCAAGCAATTAGAATAGAAGTAAATAATGAAATAAAGCCATTATATAACACAATATTGAATTGCATAAAATGTTTAAACTCTAAAGGAAGATTATGTGTTATTACATTCCATTCATTAGAGGACAGAGCAGTAAAAAAAGCAATGTTAGATGCAAAAGGAAAATGCACATGTCCACCTGATTTACCATATTGTGTATGTGGTGCAAAATCAGAGGGAAAAATAATAACTAAAAAACCAATGGTAGCAAGTAAAGAAGAACAAGAAGAAAATTCAAGAAGTAAAAGTGCAAAATTGAGAATATTTGAAAAAAATTAAAGCACAAGAAAAAATAGATTTACGAAGTTTAATAATTAATAACTAAAGAGGGGAGGGAAAATAATAGTGGCAAGAAATTATTATCAATATGATACAAACCCAAGAAAAATTCAAACTGAAGAGCAAATGCCTAGAAAGAATAAAACTAGAAAAAAATCTGGGTTAAAAGTTGTAAAAGAAATGCCAAAACAACAAGTAGAAGTATCAAAAGAACAAAAAAGGAAACATGTAAAACTAACAATGTTTGCAATATTAGCTTTTACAGTTTTATTAGCCATTAGTTATCAAAACTCCCAAATAACAGTGAAATTTAATGAAATGCAAGATCAAAAGAAAAAATTAGCTACAATAGAAAAAGAAAATGAACAATTAGAAATAAATATAGAAAATAATTTGAATATAAAAAATATAGAAAAAGAAGCAAAAGAAAAGTTAGGAATGGAAAAATTAACTAATAAACAGACAGTTTATGTGACTTTACCAAAAAAGGATTATGTAGAATCAGCAACTGAAAAAGTTGTATTAAAAGAGAATAAAACTTGGTTACAAAAAATTGCGGATTGGATGTTTCCAAATAAATAAATTTATAGTACTTAAAATAGTAAGCCTCTAATAGATATTATTAGAGGTGTTTTTTGTATGAAAAAATATAAGAAAATAAAAGATAATAAATCAAGTGGCAAAGCTGTAAAAGTTAGAATAAAAAATAAAGCAATAACAAGTGAAATATCTACTAAAAAAAGAATGAGAAATATATTGTTTATATCATTTTTTGTTTTTACAATATTAATAGGAAGAATAGGATTTATTCAAATAGTTCAGGGAGGAGAATTATCATCAATGGCATATGAACAGCAAACACTAGATAGGGCAATAAATCCAAAAAGAGGAACTATATATGATAGTACAGGAAAATATATATTTGCAATAAGTAGCACAGTAGAAACAGTAACAGTAAATCCAGGAAATATAGAAAATGATAAAAAAGAATTGATTGCCAAAAAATTAGCAGAGTTGTTTGAACTAGATTATGATAAGGTTTTAAAAAAAGTAACTAAAAGGAGTTCAATAGAGACAATTGTTAAAAAAGTAGAAAAAGAAAAAACAGATCAATTGCGTGAATGGATGGAACAAAATAAAATAACCACAGGAATAAACATAGATGAAGATACTAAAAGATATTATCCCAATAATAGTTTAGCTGCACAAATAATAGGTTTTTGTGGTAGTGATAATCAAGGGCTTGATGGGATAGAGGCAAAATATGAAAAAGAGCTTGCTGGAACTAAAGGAGCGATAAAAAGACATACAGATGCTAAAGGTGCAGAAATAGGAGAAGAGGGAGAAAAATATGTAGCTGCAATTGATGGTAATGATTTAGTATTATCAATAGATTATAATATTCAATCAATAGTAGAAAAGTATTTGGAAGAGGCATGTATTGACAATAAGTGTACAGATGGTGGAAACATAGTTGTAATGAATCCACAAACAGGAGATATTTTAGCGATGGCAACATATCCAACATATAATTTAAATGATCCATATTCAGCATATACAGAAGAATTACAAGGTATTTGGCCTAATTTAGAACAAGGAGAAAAAACTAAACAATTACAAGCTGTTTGGAGAAATAGAGCAATTGCAGATACATATGAACCTGGTTCAACATTTAAAACAATTACAGCATCTGCTTCTATAGAAGAAGGTTTGGTTACAGATATAGATAAACAAGGACAATTTTGTTGTACAGGTGGCATAGAAGTGGCTGGAGTTAGAATAAAGTGCTGGAGATATTATAGGCCACATGGTTCAGAGAGTTTAAGACAAGGTCTTATGAATTCATGTAATCCAGTATTTATAGGACTTGGGCAGAAGTTAGGAGTTCATACTTATTATAGTTATTTGCAAAAATTTGGTTTGTTAGAAAAAACAGGGATTGATTTACCAGGTGAAGGTGGTAGTATATTTTTAAAGGAAGAAAAGGCAGGCCCTGTAGAGTTGGCTACAATAAGTTTTGGCCAAAGATTTGAAATTACTCCAATTCAATTGGTTACAGCAGTTTCAAGTATTGCTAATGGAGGTAAGTTGCTTCAACCTAGAGTTGTTAAGCAAATAATAGATAGTAAAACTGGAGAAAAAAGAGATGTTGAAGTAAAGGTAAAATCTCAATCAATTTCTAAGGAAACTTCTGAAAAAGTTTTGAGTATGATGGAATCTGTTGTTTCTGAAGGAACTGGTAAAAATGCTAAAGTTGCAGGTTATCGCATTGGTGGAAAAACTGGTACTTCTGAAGATGGTGTAAATACTAATAAATATGTTACATCTTTTTTGGGTGTGGCTCCTATAGAAAATCCACAAGTTGTACTATTAGTTACTTTATATAATCCGACAGGAGAAGGTGGACACCAAGGAGGTGGTGTTGCAGCTCCAGTAGGTGGAAAGGTGTTTTCTGAAATATTACCATATTTAGAAGTGAATCAAGGAAATAAAGATGAGGTAGAAGAAATAGAGGAAGTAAGTGTACCAAATATAACTGGACTATCAATAAAAGAAGCACAGAAAATATTAAAAGAAGTAGGTTTAGAAATGAGTATTGATGGAATAACAGAAGAAAATAAAGAGAGTTTAGATATAGAAAATACAATAATTAAAGAGCAGACTCCAACAGAAGGGATTAAGATAAATAAAGAAAATAAAATTTTTGTGAAGTATTAAAAAGAAAACGAGGTATGTATTTGATAAAATAGCTGAAAATTAATAAAACAGCTAATTTTATCAAATTTTTGCGAAATAAGATGTTTAGAAAATATTAAAAATTATCTTTTATAAAAATAAAACAAATAAAATAAAACTTATTTTTATATATAAAAATAACTTGACAAAACGAATAAGAATACTTGAAAAGTATTCTTTTTTGTTATAAAATGGTATTGACTTTAAAGAAATGGGCAAAATAGAAGCAAGAAAGGAATGTGATTTTAAATGAACAAAAAAACTGTAAAAGATATTGATTTAAAAGGAAAAAAAGTATTTGTAAGATGTGACTTTAATGTACCAATGGATGAAGAAAGAAACATAACAGACAATACAAGAATTGTAGCAGCATTACCTACAATAAAATATTTATTAGAACAAAATTGTAAAATAATATTGGCATCACACTTAGGAAGACCAAAGGGAGAAATAAAACCAGAATACTCATTAGCACCAGTAGCAAAAGAATTATCAAAATTATTAAATAAAGAAATAATAATGGCAAAAGATGTAATAGGACCAGATGCAATGGAAAAAGCTAAAAACTTAAAAGAAGGAGAAATTCTTTTATTAGAAAATGTAAGATTTCATAGAGAAGAAACAGATAATGATCCAGAATTTTCTAAAAAATTAGCATCAATGGCAGAAGTATTTGTAAATGACGCATTTGGAACAGCTCATAGAGCACATAGTTCAACAACAGGTATAGCAAGTTATTTACCAGCAGTATCAGGATTTTTAATTGAAAAAGAACTAAAATTTTTAGGAGATGCTTTAAATAATCCAGAAAGACCATTTGTAGCGATATTAGGAGGAGCAAAAGTTTCTGATAAAATTGGAGTAATAGACAGTTTACTAGAAAAAGTTGATACTTTAATAATTGGAGGAGGAATGGCATATACATTCTTTAAAGCACAAGGATATGAAGTAGGAAATTCTTTGTGTGAATTAGATAAATTAGATTTAGCAAGAGAATTGATGGAAAAAGCCAAAACAAAAGGTGTAAAATTAATGCTTCCAGTTGATACAAAAGTAGGAAAAGAATTCAAAGTAGATACAGAAAGCAAAACAGTAAAATATACAGAAATTCCAGCAGATTGGGAAGGATTTGATATTGGAGATGAAACAATAAAATTGTTTTCTGATGAAATAAGAAAAGCAAAAACAGTAGTATGGAATGGACCACTAGGATTATTTGAATTTCCACAATTTGCAATAGGAACAAATGCAATAGCAAAAGTATTATCTGAAATAGATGCAACAACAATAATTGGTGGAGGAGATTCAGCAGCAGCAGTAGAAAAAGCAGGTTTAGCTGATAAAATGACACATATTTCTACAGGTGGTGGAGCATCATTAGAATTTTTAGAAGGAAAAAAATTACCAGGAATAGAGGCTTTATTAGATAAATAATATAATTTTAGATTAGTATATTAGCTGACATTAAAATGTTATGATAAGCGCAAATGTTATAGTGTCTGTTCTTATTATTAGAAAGGATTTGTGAAGAAAGATATGAGAAAAAAAGTAATAGCAGGAAACTGGAAAATGAATAAGCTTCCAAATGAAGCAATAAATTTTATAGACAGATTAACACCATTAGTAAAAGATACAGAAAATGAAGTTGTTGTGTGTGTACCATATACAGACTTATTTTATGCACTATTGACAGCACAAGGAACAAATATAAAAATAGGAGCTCAAAATATGCACTTTGAAGAAAAAGGAGCATATACAGGGGAAGTATCTGCTTCAATGTTAAAATCAATAGGAGTAGAATATGTAATAATTGGACATTCAGAAAGAAGACAATATTTTAATGAAACAGATGAAACAGTAAATAAAAAAATAAAAGCAGCTTTTGTACATGAATTGAAACCAATAGTTTGTGTTGGAGAAACTTTAGAACAAAGAGAAGCTGGAAAAGCAGTAGAAGTTATTACAACTCAAACTGAAAAAGCTTTAGAAGGATTAACAGAAAAACAAGTTGAAAATACAATAATTGCTTATGAACCGATTTGGGCTATTGGAACAGGAAAAACTGCGACAAGTGAAGATGCAAATAATGCTATTAAGTCTATTCGTGATAAAATTTGTCAAATCTATGGACAAAATGTAGGAAAAAGTATTATAATACAATACGGTGGAAGTGTTAAATCTACTAATTGCAAAGAACTATTTACAACATCAGATATTGATGGTGGTTTAGTAGGAGGAGCAAGTTTAGATTCAGAAGAATTTGCTAAAATAGTAAACTACAATAAATAGTTTAATTAATATAAAAAAGGATGGTGCAAAATGGAAAGAAAAGTAAATATGCTAATGATATTAGATGGTTTTGGAGATAATCCTAATCAAGATGGAAATGCTATAAAATTAGCAAAAACACCTAATATTGATAGACTAATGAAAAAATATCCAAATACAGACATTTATGCAAGTGGACCTCATGTTGGATTACCAGAAGGACAAATGGGAAATTCAGAAGTAGGACACACAAATATAGGAGCAGGAAGAATTGTGTATCAAGAATTAACAAGAATTACAAAGTCAATTGAAGATGGTGATTTTTTCAGTATACCAGAATTTATAGCAGCAATTGACAATTGTAAAAAACATAATTCAAAACTTCATATATTAGGCTTAGTATCAGATGGAGGTGTTCATAGTCATATTCGCCATTTGTATGGATTATTAGAAATGGCTAAAAGAAGGGATTTTGAAGATGTATATGTACATTGCTTCTTAGATGGAAGAGATACACCACCAGCATCAGGAGAAAGTTATATATTAAAATTGCAAGATAAAATGAAAGAAAAAGGAATTGGAAAAATTGCTACAATTTCAGGTAGATTTTATGCAATGGATAGAGATAAAAGATGGCAAAGAGTTCAAAAATGTTATGATGCAATGGTAAAAGGAGAAGGAAATAAAGTAAGTTCAGCAATAAAAGCAATAGAAGATTCTTATCAAAAAGAAGTATTTGATGAATTTGTAGAACCAACAGTTATTTGCAATGGAGAAACACCAGTTGCAAAAATAGAAGAAAATGATTCAGTTATATTCTTTAACTTTAGACCAGACAGAGCAAGAGAAATAACAAGAGCAATAGTAGACAAAGAATTTAAAGAATTTGAAACAAAGCCAATGGACTTATATTATGTATGTTTTACAAATTATGATGAAACAATGCCAAATGTTCATATAGCATTTAAAAAAGAATTATTAAAAAACACATTTGGAGAAGTTGTAAGTAATGCAGGGCTTAAACAATTAAGAATTGCAGAAACAGAAAAATATGCACATGTTACATTTTTCTTTAATGGTGGAGAAGAAAAACAATATGAAGGAGAGGACAGAATATTAGTACCATCACCAAAAGTTGAAACATATGATTTAAAACCAGAAATGAGTGCATATGAAGTAACAGATAAAGTTGTAGAAGCTTTAAATACAGATAAATATGATGTAATAATATTAAATTTTGCAAATACTGATATGGTTGGACATACAGGAAGTTTATCAGCAGCAATAAAGGCTGTAGAAACAGTTGATGAATGTGTTGGAAGAATTGCAAAAATAATAGAAGAGAAAAAAGGAAATCTAATTATAACAGCAGACCATGGAAATGCGGATCAAATGATAGATTATAAAACAGGAGAACCACACACAGCACATACAACAAATCCTGTACCAATAATTTTAGTAACAGATGACAAATCTTTAACTTTAAAAAATGATGGAAAATTGGCTGATTTAGCACCAACGATGTTAGAGTTGATGGGAATAGAAAAACCAGTTGAAATGACAGGAGAAAGTTTGTTAGATAGAAAAACTATATGAAAAAGGGGAAAATATGTTAAGACATACACAAAAAATAAAGGAGCTATATGAAGAGATACAAAGGCATATATATAGCATGATACCAGAAAAGTGGGAAAGTCTTTATTTATACGCTTCTGTAATAGAAGGAGAAAAAGAAACTGGAGAATTATTTTTCTATTATGTTCCAAAAGGAATATTAAAAAAGAAACCAGTAAATGTATATGAAATACCTTCTAAATTTAATATAGATGAATCTGAATATCTTAAATTAGTAGATGGATTATATTCTAAAATAAAGAGATTGAGACAAGAATTTAAAAAACTAGAATTAGGAGAAACATGGAGTAATGTTACAATTGTTATTCATAATGCAAGATTTATGGTTGAATATGATTATGAAAATCTAAAAGAAAATCCTTTGACTAGTTATGAAAGACATGTGATTTGGAGATGCAAATATTTAGGAATAACTTTTGAGCAACTTAATAAAGAAGAAAAAGAAATTTTAAAAAAATATGCGTCTGGGCCAAAAATTTTAGCACGTGTTGAGAGATATGATGCAGGTATATATATTAAAGATGTAAAAAATGTAGTTGCTTATGATAAAAAAGAAGTTGATGAAAGTAAGTATGTTGAGACTGAAAAAAAGGCTAATAAAACTAATAAAATAAGAAATCAAATTTTATCTTCTGTAGAAATTGATGAAGATGAAAAAAAGTAGTTATTTAATTTTAGGAACATGTTTCCTATATAATATATGTATATTAAAAACAAGGTATTGAAAGGAGCAAAAAAAGATGATTTATTCAAAAGAATTAGAAGAAATGTGTAAAGTAGCAAAAGGTGTAGATCATGGACCAGCACCAATTCCAGAAGAAGGAAAATGGGTAAAAGCAAAAGAAATAAAAGATATATCAGGTTTAACACATGGTATAGGTTGGTGTGCACCACAACAAGGAGCATGCAAATTAACATTAAATGTTAAAGATGGAATTATCCAAGAAGCTTTAATAGAAACAATAGGATGTTCAGGAATGACACATTCAGCAGCTATGGCTGGAGAAATCTTAACAGGAAAAACAATATTAGAAGCATTAAATACAGATTTAGTTTGTGATGCAATCAATACTGCTATGAGAGAATTATTCTTACAAATAGTATATGGTAGAACACAAACAGCTTTCTCAGAAGGTGGATTACCTGTAGGAGCAGGATTAGAGGATTTAGGAAAAGGACATACAAGCCAAGTTGGAACTATTTATTCAAGTACTTTAAAAGGACCAAGATATTTACAATTAACAGAAGGATATATAGTAGAATTAGGATTAGATAAAGATGATCAAATTATTGGTTATAAATATGTACATCTTGGAAAAATGATGGAAAACATCAAAAAAGGAATTGAACCAATGGAAGCAATTGAAAAAGCTTCTGGTACATATGGAAGATTTGATGAAGCTGTTAAAAAAATAGACCCTAGAAAAGAATAATCAGAAAAATATTATATGTTAAAAAATAGACTACAAGTTTTTTAGAAGGAGACATAATAAGATGAATATTTATTTTTCTGGCTCAATATATGGAGGCAGACAAAAATTAGATGCATATAAAGAATTAATAGGAGCTTTACAAAATTATGGAACAGTTTTAAATCCAGAAGTAGCTGATTCTGAGGTTATTGAAAAAGAAAATGGGGTATTAGATGAAGATATTTTTAATAGCTTAAAAGATAGGTTAGATACTGCAAATGTAGTTTTTGCTGAATTAACAGTTCCATCATTAGGAGTAGGCTATGAATTGGGTTATGCAGATAGTCATGATATTAGAATAGTTGGAATTTATGATAAAAATGTAATTCCAAAAGTTTCTACAATGATTCGTGGAAATAAAAATATAGAAATTATTCCATATAATGATTTAAGAGATATAATAAATAATTTGAAAGATATTTTAAATTGTAAATAATAATAGGAGGTAAAAGTAAATGGCAGTAACATTTGAAAGTTATGAAAGAAGAATAGATCAAATAAAACCAGTTATGGAAAAATACGGAATTAAAGATTTTGAGGATGCATTAAAAATATGTACAGACAAAGGATTTAATCCATATGAAATAGTTAAAGGAGTACAACCAATTTGTTTTGAAAATGCAGCTTGGGCATATACTTTAGGAGCAGCAATAGCAATAAAAAAAGGATGTACAAAAGCATCTGATGCTGCAAAAGCAATTGGTGAAGGTTTACAAGCTTTTTGTATTCCAGGTTCTGTTGCAGATGATAGAAAAGTTGGATTAGGACATGGAAATCTAGCTTCTATGCTATTATCAGAAGATACAAAATGTTTTGCATTTTTAGCAGGACATGAAAGCTTTGCAGCTGCTGAAGGTGCAATTGGTATTGCAAAATCAGCAAATAAAGTTAGAAAACAACCATTAAGAGTTATTTTAAATGGTTTAGGAAAAGATGCTGCACAAGTAATTTCAAGAATTAATGGATTTACATATGTAAAAACAGATTTTGATTTCTTTACAGGTAAAGTAAAAATTGTTGAAGAAATTAAATATTCAGATGGAGAAAGAGCAGAAGTTAGATGCTATGGTGCTAATGACGTTAGAGAAGGTGTTGCTATAATGTGGCTAGAAGATGTAGATGTTTCTATTACAGGAAATTCTACAAATCCTACAAGATTCCAACATCCAGTTGCAGGAACTTATAAAAAAGAAAGATTAGCTGAAGGTAAAAAATATTTCTCAGTTGCTAGTGGTGGTGGAACAGGTAGAACTTTACACCCAGATAATATGGCTGCTGGACCAGCTTCTTATGGTATGACAGATACTATGGGTAGAATGCACTCAGATGCTCAATTTGCAGGTTCTTCTTCTGTACCAGCTCATGTTGAAATGATGGGATTAATTGGTATGGGTAACAACCCTATGGTTGGTGCTTCTGTTGCAGTTGCAGTTGCTGTAGAAGAAGCTATGAAATAATTTAAAATAAATTGTAGCAATTTTATATGGTATAAAAAATGTGGACAATATCAAAATTTGGTTTTGTTCACATTTTTTCGTTTGTAAAATGTTATTGATGTCCATTTTTATTCTTTTTTAAGTGGAATTTTAGAAAAATTTTCAAAATCCATTGACATAAATTACTAATGGTTGTATAATATATAAGCATGAATAAAGCGAAGAAGCTGAATGTGGCTACATTCTTACGGAATTAAGGATGGAGGGAACTTCAGTGGAGTATGTCATGGCAAAGACCAGGCGGTAAGAAAAAAGCACTTATCCCAAGAGAATCATGCAAATTTTTGGGATTTTATATTTGAACTACTCAAAACACCAGAGTGCGTTTTAACTTGCCACGGTAATTTTAGTAGCAAATGCTGCTACAATGGGAAAAACCCAAATCAAAAATTTTAAAAAGGAGGGAAAATTACAATGGCAAAAGCAACAGTTGTAACAAGTGAAAAAATCAGAATAAGACTAAAAGCTTATGATCATGTAATTTTAGATCAGTCTGCTGAACAAATAGTAGAAACAGCTAAAAAAACAGGAGCAAAGGTATCAGGTCCTATTCCATTACCAACACAAAAAGAAGTTGTAACAGTTATACGTTCTCCACACAAATACAAAGATTCAAGAGAACAATTTGAAATGAGAACACATAAAAGAGTTATAGACATTCTTTATCCAACACAAAAAACAGTTGATAGTCTAATGAAATTAGAATTACCAGCAGGTGTTGATATTGAAATCAAATTATAATTAAGTGTTATAATTTAAAAATTAAAAAATAAGCATAAGCTTATCAAACAAAACCAAGCTGGTATCACATTAAAATAATGCGAATATAAATATCAGCCAATAGTTAGGAGGAAAAAATGAAAAAAGGTATTATCGGTAAAAAAATCGGTATGACACAAATTTTCGATGAAAAAGGAAATGTAGTTCCTGTAACAGTAATCGAAGCTACACCAAATGTAGTAGCACAAGTAAAAACAGTAGAAACAGATGGATACAACAGTATTCAATTAGGATATGGAGAAGTAAAAGACAAACATATCAACAAACCAGAAAAAGGACATTTTACAAAAGCTGGATTAACAGCTAAAAAACATTTAAGAGAATTCAGAGTAGAAGATGTAGAAAACTACAAAGTAGGAGACGAAGTTAAAGCTGACATTTTTGAAGCTGGAGAAAAAATAGATGTTCAAGGAACAACAAAAGGTAAAGGATTCCAAGGTGTTATCAAAAGACATGGTCAACACAGAGGACCTATGGGACATGGTTCTATGTATCATAGAAGACCAGGTTCAATGGGATCTACTTCAACACCAGGTAGAGTTTTCAAAGGTAAAAAATTACCAGGTCATATGGGTAGAGTAACTGTAACAATTCAAAACTTAGATGTTGTTAGAGTTGATATGGATAAAAACGTAATATTAGTTAAAGGTAGTGTTCCAGGTGCTAAAGGTGCTATCTTAAAAATAAAATCAGCTGTAAAGGCTAGCAAATAAGGAAGGAGGAAACTAAAATGCCAAAAGTAGATGTATATGATATGAAAGGTAAAAAAGTAAGTGACGTAGAATTAGCTGAAAGTATTTTTGGAATCGAACCAAATGAAGCTATTGTACATAGCGTATTAGTAAATTATTTAGCAAATCAACGTCAAGGTACACAAAGTACTAAAACAAGAGCAGAAGTACGTGGTGGTGGTAAAAAACCATGGAGACAAAAAGGAACAGGTAGAGCTAGACAAGGAAGTATAAGAGCTCCACAATGGATTAAAGGTGGTATTGCTTTAGGTCCAAAACCTCGTTCATACAGCTATACTGTTAATAAAAAAGAAAGAAGATTAGCTTTAAAATCTATCTTAAGTTCAAAAGTAGCTGAAAACGAATTAACAGTTGTTGATAAATTAGAAGTTAAAGAAATTAAAACAAAAACTATGGTAAAAGCTTTAGCAGACTTGAAAGTTGAAGGAAAAACTTTAATCGTTTTACCAGAAAACAATCAAAATGTTTTCATGTCAGCTAGAAATATTGAAGGAGTTAAAACAATTGCTCTAAACAATATTAATGTATTTGATTTATTAAAATATACAAACCTTATTTTACCATTAGACACCGTTAAAAAAATAGAGGAGGTGTATGCATAATGTTAGCAGAAGAAATCATTATAGCTCCAGTTGTTACTGAAAAAAGTAATGATGAGTTACAAGAAGGTAGATACACTTTTAAAGTAAATAAAAAAGCTACTAAAGTGCAAATTGCACAAGCTGTTGAAAAATTATTTAATGTTAAAGTTTTGAAAGTAAATACTATGCACGTTAATGGAAAAACTAAAAGAGTTGGTTACCATGTTGGTAAGACTTCTGATTGGAAAAAGGCTATTGTTACTATAGATACTAATCCTTCAGATGTTTCTTACTTGGGTAAAGGTGGTAAAGAAGTTAAAGTTTCTAAGAAGTATAAAGATTCTATAGATGAATTTATGGGTGCTTAGAAATTATAAGCGGCGTCTAACTGCGTTGCTAATTTAAAATAGAGAAATATCTGGAAAATACCAGGAAAATAAAGAATATCTGTATGCGGAGCAGGAAAAATTCCGTAAATATGTAGAGAAGCGAATTTGTAAAAAATAGTTGTTTTATAAATTCAAGAAAGGAAAGAGAAAAATGGGAATGAAACATTTTAAACCATATACACCTTCAAGAAGAAACATGACTGTTTCAGACTTTTCTGAAATAACAAAGAAAACTCCTGAAAAATCTTTATTAGCAAAGAAAAAAGAAAAAGCAGGAAGAAATAGTTATGGTAGAATTACAGTAAGACATCAAGGTGGTGGAAACAGACAAAAATATAGAGTTATAGATTTTAAAAGAAAAAAAGATAACATGGAAGCAACAGTTATTGGAATTGAATATGATCCAAACAGAAGTGCAAATATAGCTTTAGTTCAATATGAAGATGGAGAAAAAGCATATATATTAGCACCACAAGGATTAAAAGATGGAGATAAAGTAGTTTCTGGAGATTCAGTAGATATTAAACCAGGAAATTGTATGCCAATAAGTTCTATCCCAGTTGGTACTTTAATTCACAATATTGAATTAAATCCAGGTCAAGGTGGAAAATTAGTTAGAACAGCAGGACAAAGTGCTCAATTAATGGCAAAAGAAGGAAAATATGCACATGTAAGATTGCCTTCAGGAGAAATGAGACTTATCTTAGCTAGATGTAGAGCAACAATTGGTGTAATTGGAAATGCAGATCATGAAAACATTAAAATCGGTAAAGCTGGTAGAAAACGTCACATGGGATGGAGACCAGAAGTTAGAGGATCTGTTATGAACCCAGTAGATCACCCTCATGGTGGTGGTGAAGGTAAAGCACCAGTAGGACACGCTGGACCATTAACACCTTGGGGTAAACCAGCTCTAGGATATAAGACAAGAAATAAAAAGAAATCAACAAATAAATTTATAGTTAAGAGAAGAAAGTAATTGAAAGGAGGACATCTAAATGTCTAGATCAAGCAAGAAAAAGCCATTTGTACAAGAAAAATTATTAAAAAGAATAGAAGACATGAATGAAACAGGAGCAAAAGATGTTTTGAAAACATGGTCAAGAGCTTCTACAATTTATCCACAAATGGTTGGACACACAATAGCTGTCCATGACGGTAGAAAACATGTTCCAATTTATATAACAGAAGAAATGATTGGACATAAATTAGGAGAATTTGCTCCAACAAGAACATTCAAAGGTCATGCAGGAGAAAAGACAAGCAAAGTTAAATAACATAAACATGAGTTAAGGAGGTAAAAAAAGTGCAAGAACAAGAAATCGCTGTAAAAGAAGCAAGAGCAACTCTTAAATTTGCAAGAATTTCTGCTAGAAAAGTTAAAATTGTTGCAGATTTAATAAGAGGAAAAGATGCAATGGAAGCTTTAACAATAGTTAAATTTACACCAAAAGCATCATCAGAAGTTATCGAAAAATTATTGAAATCAGCAATTGCAAATGCAGAAAATAATCATGATATGAAATCTGAAAATTTATATGTTGCTGAAATATATGCAAATCAAGGACCAACATTAAAAAGAATAAGACCAGCTGCAAAAGGATCAGCAGTTAGAATTAGAAAAAGAACAAGTCATATTACAATCGTATTAAGAGAAAAGGAGGATTAATAGGATATGGGACAAAAAGTACATCCAACAGGAGTGAGAGTTGGAATAATTAAAGACTGGAACTCAAAATGGTATGCAGATTCTAAAAACTTCTCAGACTATTTAGTAGAAGACCAAAAAATACGTAAATTTTTAAAGAAAAAATTATACGCAGCTGGAGTTTCTAAAATAGAAGTTGAAAGAACTGCTAAAGCCGTAAAAGTAAATCTATATACTGCAAAACCAGGAATCGTAATCGGAAAAGGTGGAGCAGGAGCAGAAAGCACAAAAGCTGAGCTTGCAAAATTAATCGGAAAAGATGTAAATTTAAACATCGTAGAAGTTAAAAATGCAGACACAGATGCACAATTAGTTGCAGAAAACATTGCAGGACAATTGGAAAGAAGAATTTCATTCAGACGTGCTATGAAACAATGTATGCAAAAAGCTACAAAAGCTGGAGCATTAGGAATTAAAACAGCTGTATCAGGTAGACTTGGTGGAGCTGACATGGCTAGAACTGAATTCTATAAAGAAGGAAATATTCCATTACAAACTCTAAGAGCTGACATAGATTATGGATTTGCTGAAGCAAATACAACATATGGAAAAATTGGAGTAAAAGTTTGGATTTATAAAGGAGAAATTCTTCCAAGTAAAAAAGTGGAAGGAGGCGCTGAATAATGCCATTAATGCCAAAAAGAACAAAGTTCAGAAAAATGCAAAAAGGTAGAATGAGAGGAAAAGCTACAAGAGGAAATAAAATATCAGATGGTGAATATGGAATTCAAGCTGTAACAGGAGGTTTAATTACAGGAAATCAAATAGAAGCAGCTCGTATTGCTATGACACGTTATATAAAAAGAGGTGGAAAAGTTTGGATTAAAATCTTTCCAGACAAACCAATCACTTCTAAACCAATTGGAACTCGTATGGGTAAAGGAAAAGGTGCTCCAGAATATTGGGTAGCAGTTGTTAAACCAGGAAGAGTAATGTTTGAAATTGCTGGTGTACCAGAAGAAACTGCAAGAGAGGCACTAAGACTTGCGATGAATAAACTACCTATAAAAACAAAATTTATCGCTAAAGAAACAGAAAAGGTAGGTGAAAATGATGAAGATAAATAAAATAAGAGAAATGTCTTCACCAGATTTAGAGAAGGAATTAGGTGAACTAAAAACAGAATTGTTCAAATTAAAATTTAGTTTAGCTACAAACGGATTAGATAATCCTATGAAAATAAAAGAAGTTAAAAAAGATATAGCTAAAATAAATACTGTATTAACAGAAAGAAAAATTGCAGAATCTAAAGCTCAATAATAAAATTTAAAAAAGGAAGTATATAAAATTTCCCTATCAAAAAGAAGGAGGATTCATAAATGGAAGAAAGAAATCTTCGTAAAGTTATGCAAGGTACAGTTGTATCAAACAAAATGGATAAAACTGTAGTTGTAGCTGTAGAAACAAGCGTAAGCCATGGAGTTTATGGTAAAACAGTAAAAAGAACTTACAAATTAAAAGCTCATGATGAACAAAATGCTTGCCAAATCGGCGACAAAGTTAAGGTTATGGAAACAAGACCTCTATCAAAAGATAAAAGATGGAGAGTTGTAGAAATTACTGAAAAAGCAATAATAAAATAAGAATCAAATAAAGTAAAAGAATAACAAAAAGAAGGGAGGAACCACAAAATGATACAACAACAAACAAGATTAAAAGTAGCTGACAACACAGGTGCAAAAGAATTAATGTGCATCAGATGTTTAGGAGGATCATACAGAAAAACTGCTAACATTGGAGATGTAATAGTTGCTTCAGTTAAATCAGCAACACCAGGAGGCGTTGTTAAAAAAGGTGATGTTGTAAAAGCTGTTATCGTAAGATCTAAAAGAGGTTTACGTAGAGCAGATGGTTCATATATAAAATTTGATGAAAATGCAGCAGTTATTATAAAAGAAGATAAAACTCCAAAAGGAACACGTATCTTCGGACCAGTTGCAAGAGAATTAAGAGAAAAGGATTATATGAAAATATTATCATTAGCTCCAGAAGTTCTATAGTCTATATACAACATAGACTGTTGATTATAAATAAAGAGAATATAGAAAATTTTTAAAGAAGGAGGGAAATCTCTCATGAGAATCAAAAAAGGTGATACAGTTAAAGTGTTATCAGGAAATGATAAAGATAAAACAGGAGAAGTACTAGAAGTACTACCTAAAAAAGATAAAGTTATCGTTAAAGATGTAAATATCAGAAAAAAACACACTAAAGCTAGAAGAGCCGGAGAAGAAGGCGGAATTATAGCTTCAGAACATCCTATTGCTAGTTCAAAAGTAAATGTTGTATGCCCAAAATGTGGTAAAGCAACAAGAGTTGGATATAGTGTAGAAAAAGATGGTAAAGTACGTGTTTGCAAAAAATGCGGTGCAAATTTAAAATAAGAAAGGAGGATTTAAACAAAAATGGAAAAATTAAGAGAACAATATGAAAAAGAAGTAATCCCAGCATTAATGAAAAAATTCAACTATAAATCAGTTATGGAAGTTCCAAAACTAGATAAAATAGTTATAAATATTGGTTTAGGTGATGTAAAAGAAAATCCTAAATCATTAGAAAATGCTATAAAAGATTTAGCTCAAATTACAGGACAACAACCAGTAATTACTAAAGCTAGAAAATCAATTGCAGCATTCAAATTAAGAGAAGGTGTAAATGTAGGTTGTAAAGTAACATTAAGAGCAGACAAAATGTATGATTTTGCTTATAAACTATTTAATGTAGCACTTCCAAGAGTTAGAGACTTTAGAGGAGTATCAAATAATTCTTTTGATGGTAGAGGTAACTACTCTATGGGTATTAAAGAGCAATTAATATTCCCAGAAATTGAATATGATAAAGTTGATAAAATTAGAGGTATGGATATCATATTTGCAACTACTGCTAAAACTGATGAAGAAGCAAAAGAGTTGCTAAAGCTTATGGGAATGCCATTTAAAGCTTAAAAAAGGAGGAAAATAAAAACTATGGCTAAAAAATCAATGAAAGTAAAACAAGCTAGACCACAAAAATACAAAACAAGAGAATACAATAGATGTAAATTATGTGGTAGACCACATGCTTATATCAGAAAATATGGTATTTGTCGTGTATGTTTTAGAGAATTAGCACATAAAGGAGAAATACCAGGTGTTAAAAAAGCAAGCTGGTAAAATTGATAAAGTAGTAAAAAGGAGGTAAGAGAAAAAATGACAACTACAGATCCAATCGCAGATATGCTTACAAGAATAAGAAACGCAAACAGTGCAAAACATAAAACAGTAGATGTACCTGCATCAAACATGAAATTAGGTATTGCAGAAATATTATTCAAAGAAGGATATATAAAATCTTTTGAAGAAATAAAAGATGACAATCAAGGAATTATAAGAATTACTTTAAAATATGACGAAAAAGGAACAAGAGTAATTGATGGATTAAGAAGAATCAGTAAACCAGGACTAAGAGTATATGCTTCTAAAGAAGATTTACCACAAGTTCTAAATGGTTTAGGAATTGCTATAATCTCTACATCTAAAGGTTTAAAAACAGATAAAGAAGCTCGCCAATTAGGTGTAGGTGGAGAAGTTTTAGCATATGTATGGTAATTTATATAAAGACATTTAAAATCAGAAGGAGGGAGAAAAAACATGTCAAGAATTGGAAATAAACCAATAACAGTACCAGATGGTGTTGAAGTAAAAATAGATGGACATAAAGTTACTGTAAAAGGACCAAAAGGTACATTAGAAAGAGAAATACATAAAAATATTTCTTTAGCAATGGAAGGTAATGAAATTAAAGTAACTAGAATAAATGACGAAGCTCAAAATAGAAGTTTACATGGATTAACAAGAACTTTAATCAATAACATGATTATAGGTGTTAAAGATGAATATTCAAAAGAATTACAAATAAATGGTGTTGGATATAGAGTTCAAAAACAAGGTAATGACTTAAATCTAACATTAGGATATTCACATCCAGTAATCTTTAAAGCTCCAGAAGGAATTACTTTTGATGTACCAAATGCTAACACTATTATAGTTAGAGGTATTGATAAAGAATTAGTTGGACAAACAGCAGCAGTTATTAGAACAAAAAGACCACCTGAAGTTTATAGAGGTAAAGGTATTAAATATGCTGATGAAGTTATTCGTCGTAAAGAGGGTAAAACAGGAAAATAAAATTTCGATTAAATCATTCATCTTGCACATTTTTAACGTTTATTGCAAATCTCGGCATACAAACGTATAGCCTCGCCTTGTAATAAATATTAAAAATGCACAATATAACTAATTTAATCAAAATTTAGAAGGGAGTTTTAGAAATGGTTAAAAAGACAGATAGAAAAATGGAAAGAGCTAGAAGACATTTAAGAGTAAGAAGAAAAATATCTGGAACACAAGATAGACCAAGATTGTGTGTATATAGAAGTAATAAAAACATTTATGTTCAAATCATTGATGATGTTGCTGGAAAAACATTAGTATCAGCTTCTACTTTAGATAAAGAAGTTAAAACAAAATATGCAAACAAAGAAGCTGCTAAAGAAGTTGGAACACTTATTGCTAAAAAAGCAAAAGAACATAAAATAGAAAACGTAGTATTTGACCGTGGAGGATACATATATCACGGAATAGTAAAAGAATTAGCCGAAGCAGCTAGAGAAGGCGGATTAAAATTCTAATTATTATCTAAAAAAGGAGGAAAGAAAACCAATGGAAGAAAAAAACGAATTAAAAGAGAAAGTTGTTGCTATCAACAGAGTTGCAAAAGTTGTAAAAGGTGGTAGAACTTTCAGATTTAGTGCAGTTGTTGTCGTTGGTGATGAAAACGGACATATTGGTGTAGGTAATGGTAAAGCAGCAGAAGTACCAGATGCTATCAAAAAAGCAATTCAAGAAGCTAAGAAAAACTTAGTAGAAGTACCAGTTGTTGGAACAACAGTACCTCATGAATATATTGGAACATTCGGAAGTGCAAAAGTTATGCTTAAACCAGCATCAGTTGGTACTGGAGTTATCGCTGGGGGTAGCGTTAGACCAGTATTAGAGCTTGCAGGTTACAAAGATATAAGAACAAAAGTTATTGGAACAAACAATCCAAGAAACGTTGTATATGCTACAATCGAAGGTTTAAAATCAATGCAAACAATAGAACAAGTAGCTAAAAAAAGAGGAAAAAAAGTAGAAGATATTTTATAATTGATATACGAAAAATAAAAAATAAGGAGGTGCACAGCTAAAAATGAAACTAGGAGAATTAAAACCAGCAGTTGAAAAAACAAAAAGAACAAGAGTTGGACGTGGAATAGGTTCAGGATTAGGAAAAACATCAGGTAGAGGTCATAAAGGACAAAAAGCTAGATCTGGTGGAGGAGTAAGACGTGGATTTGAAGGAGGTCAAACACCATTATATAGAAGACTTCCAAAAAGAGGATTTACAAACATCCATGCAAAAACTTATACAGAAGTAACTTTAACAATGTTAAATAAATCAAAAGCTACAGATGTATCAGCTCAAACTCTATTAGAAGAAGGAATCATTGGAAAAATCAATGATGGAATCGTTATATTAGCAACTGGAAAATTAGATAAAAAATTAAACGTAAAAGCCACAAGATTTACTACAAAAGCAAAAGAAGCAATTGAGGCTTTAGGTGGAAAGGCTGAGGTGATTTAATTGTTTAAAACAATCAAAAATGCACTAAAAACGCCAGAAGTAAGAAAAAAATTATGGTACACACTTTTACTTATAATTATATTTCGTTTAGGATGCTATATAACAGTACCTGGTGTTAATAGTATTGCATTGTCAGAAGCAATGAGTTCTGTTGATGGAGTTGCAGGATTAATCAATATGATTTCTGGAGGAGCTTTCTCAAGATTCTCTATATTTGCAATGTCTATCACACCATATATTACAGCATCAATCGTAGTACAATTATTAGCAATGATTATTCCATCTTTAGAAAGATTAACTAAAGAAGGTGGAGAAGAAGGAAGAAAGAAAATTGACAAATATACTAAAATAATAACAATAATTTTAGCTTTAGTAGAAGCTATTGGATTGTTCTTATCATACAAGAGTGCAGGTATATTTGTTAATACTGACTTCTTAACTGGTGCATTAGTAGTTGTTGGGCTTGTTGGAGGTACTTCACTATTAATGTGGTTAGGAGATCAAATTACAAGTAAAGGAATTGGAAATGGAATTTCAATTATTATATTTGTAGGTATTGTTTCAGGACTACCAAGTTTTGTAACAACATTATGGGGATTAATTTTTACAAAAAGCGGATTTAGCACAACTGGATTATTATTATCTATTGGAATTCTTATAGGTGCAATAATTTTAATTGCTGGTGTTGTATTTGTTCAACAAGCAGAAAGAAGAGTACCTGTACAATATTCTAAAAAAGTTGTAGGAAGAAAAATGGTTGGTGCACAAAATACACATATTCCATTAAAACTAGCAATGGCTGGAGTTATGCCAATTATATTTGCATCATCATTTATGACTTTCCCAGCTATGATAATTCAATTGTTTGTAAAAGATATTGCCTCACAAACAGGATTTTTAGCAGGACTATATAAATTTTCTATTGCCACATCTTCATCAAGTGTTGGAATAGGTTATTCTATAGCTAATGCAATTGTATATTTATTATTAATTGTTGGATTTACATTTTTCTATACTTATGCTACATTTAATCCAGCAGAAGTATCAGCAACAATTAAGAAAAATGGTGGTTTCATACCAGGTATTAGAGCTGGAAAACCAACTACAGAATATTTATCATCAATTATCTCTAAATTGACATGGTTTGGTGGTTTGTTCTTAGCAATAATTGCTATTTTACCAATGTTTTTAAGATTTACAAATCTTAATATTGCATTTGGTGGAACATCTATATTAATCGTTGTAGGTGTTGCATTAGAAACAATACAACAATTAGAATCACAACTTGCTATGAGACATTATAAGGGATTTTTGGAATAAAATTATAAAAAATACTATATCATATAAGGTATGGTATTTTTTTATATTATAAGAAACTTCTACAAACTTCCTATAATATAAAAAGTGTTATAAATTACATTTTTACGTACGAAAAATGTAAAAAAATACAAAAAAACAGACGTATAGTTATAAAAAAGAAGTTAAAGCATATTGAAAATGTATAAATTACTTGATTTTTCTATGGCTTTGTAGTAAAATAGGTTAGTAAAATCAAGAGATAAGGAGAGATGAGGATGATAATAATAATGTTAGGAGCGCCAGGAACTGGAAAAGGAACAGTGGCAGGAATGTTAGAAAAAGGAATCGGAATAAAACAAGTATCAACAGGAGACATATTTAGAAAAAATATGCAAGAAGGAACAGAAATAGGAAAAATAGCAGAAAGTTATATATCAAAAGGACAATTAGTACCAGATGAAGTAACAATAAAAATTGTAAAAAATAGATTAGAAGAAAAAGATGTAGAGAACGGAATAATATTAGATGGATTTCCAAGAACATTGGAACAAGCAAAAGCACTTGATAAAATATTAGAAGAGAAAAATAAAAAAATAGATATGGTATTAAATTTAGTAACACCAGAAGAGGAAATAATAGAAAGAATAGTAAATAGAAGAATATGTTCAAATCCTGAATGTAAAACAATCTACAATATTGTAATGAATCCACCAAAAGAAGAAGGAATATGTGATAAATGTGGAAGTAAGTTAGTTCAAAGAAAAGATGACAATGAAGAAACAGTAAAAGCAAGAATAAAATCATATACTGAGCAAACAAGCCCATTAGTAGAATATTATGAGAAAAAAGGAATACTAAGAACAGAAAATGTAACAAAGGAAAATAATCATTTGGGAAAACAAGTAGCAGATGAAATAATTGAAGAAATAAAAAAATAGATTATTCACTTAATAATAATGTGTAAAAAAGCTTAAAACAATTACAAAAATTGCTTTGAAATATAGAAAGGAAGAGACCATAAATGGTAACAATAAAATCAAAAAGAGAAATAGAATTGATGAAAGAAGCATGTAAAGTAGTAGCTTTAACATATGAAAAATTGGAAAAAGAAATAAAACCAGGAATGACAACATTTGAATTAGATCAATTAGCAGAAAAAACAATGAGAAGTTTGGGTGCTGTGCCAGCAGAAAAAGGATATGACTCAGGAATAAGAGGAGTACCTAAATTTCCAGCATCTATATGTATATCAATAAATGATGAAGTAATACATGGAATACCTTCAAAAAATAGAATAATAAAAGATGGAGATGTTGTTAGTATTGATACAGTTGCTTTAAAAGATGGTTTTAATGGAGATGCAGCAAGAACTTTTATAGTAGGAAAAGCATCAAAAGAAGCTCAAAGGCTAGTAGATGTTACTAAACAAGCATTTTTTGAAGGAATAAAATTTGCAAAACCTGGATATAGAATAGGGGATATATCACATGCAATAGGTGAGTATGTTCGTAGTCAAGGATATTCTGTAGTAAGAGAATTTCAGGGACATGGTATTGGTAGAGAAATGCATGAAGACCCAGGAATTCCAAACTATGGCAAAGCAGGTAGAGGCATGAAAATTGAACCTGGTATGACTCTAGCAATTGAACCTATGGTTATCCAAGGTAAACCTAATATTTTAGAACTAGATGATGGTTGGACAATAATCACAGAAGATGGTAGTTTGGCAGCTCATTATGAAAATACAATTTTAATTACAGAAAAAGAGCCAAAAATATTGACAATTCTATAAAAATGGTGTAAAATTAAGTAGTTAATATGCAAAATAGGAATATTTTGCATAAATGCTCTTTGTGAGGAGGGAAAATGATGGCAAAAGAAGATGTTATAGAGGTAGAGGGAACAGTTGTAGAAGCTTTACCAAATACAAACTTTAAAGTGGAACTAGAAAATGGGCATCAAATATTAGCACATATTTCTGGAAAACTAAGAATGAATTATATCAAAATATTACCAGGAGATAAAGTTAAAGTAGAATTATCACCATATGACTTGACAAAAGGTCGCATCACATGGAGAGCAAAATAGTTATTTAGTTAAAAATTAACCCAAATAAAATATACAAGGTGTTTAACACTAAAAATTTTAAGGAGGTGCCAAAATGAAAGTAAGACCATCAGTAAAGAAAATTTGTGACAAATGCAAAATTATAAAAAGAAAAGGTGTTATTAGAGTTATATGCGAAAACCCTAAACACAAACAAAGACAAGGATAGTTTTTAATTTAATTTGTTTATAACACAAATTAGGTAGCGGCTGTGAAACCCAAAAGGATTTACATATCGAATTTGTGTTTATATATATCTTCAAAACTTTTTAAAACCGCTGCGCAAAAACAGTGCATTTCAATTAAAAAGGAAAGAAGAAAATCTATAAATAAAAGAAAAAATTTGGAGGTGCAAAAAAATATGGCTCGTATAGCAGGAGTAGACTTGCCTAAAGAAAAAAGAGTAGAAATAGGTTTAACATATATCTACGGAATTGGATTATCAAGTTCACAAAAAATTCTAGCAAAAGCTGGTATTAATCCAGATACTAGAGTAAAAGATTTAACTGATGAACAAGAAAATGCAATAAGAAAAATTATTGATGAATCATACAATGTTGAAGGTGACTTAAGAAGAGAAGTTGCTCTTAATATTAAAAGACTTACAGAAATTGGTTGCTACAGAGGTTTAAGACATAGAAGAGGTTTACCTGTAAGAGGACAAAGAACTAAAACTAATGCTAGAACAAGAAAAGGTCCTAGAAAGTTGGTTAGCAAAAGCAAAAAATAATTCAAATCGATGAAAATCATTAATCTGCAAATTTTCAATTTTTATTACAAACCTCAGCATATAGATATATAGCTTCGCCTTGTAATAAATATTAAAAATTCGCATCTTAATAATTTTAATCAATTTGAAAAATTGTACATTTTGCAATTCTAAAAAACTTCGATGTACACAAATTATAATCTCAGCTTTTTTAGAATCACAAAAATGCACAATATACCAATTCTAATTAATTTTAGATTTGAATTATAATTTTAAATTTAAATTTTAAGATTTGCAAAATAAAAAGAAGTTTTAGAATAAAAAAATTCTAAAATATTTAAGCTTAAAATATTAAAGAAAACCTTATTAGAAATGAAGGAGGGAATTTTAGAAAATGGCTAAAAATACAACAAGAAAACCAGTAGCTAGAAGAAATAGAAAAAACATAGAAAAAGGTGCAGCACACATTCACTCTAGCTTTAATAATACAATAGTAACAATTACAGATACACAAGGAAATGCAATTTCATGGGGAAGTGCTGGAGAATTAGGATTCAAAGGTTCAAGAAAAAGCACACCATATGCAGCTGGACAAGTTGCTGAAACAGCAGCTAAAGCAGCTATGGAACATGGATTAAAAACTGTAGAAGTATTTGTAAAAGGACCAGGTTCAGGAAGAGAAGCAGCAATAAGAGCTTTACAAACAGCAGGTTTAGAATTAAGTAGTATCAAAGATGTAACACCAATTCCACATAATGGTTGTAGACCACCAAAAAGAAGACGTGTATAGAAAGGAGTAAATATAATGGCAAGATATAAAGATGAACAATGCCGTATTTGTCGTAGAGAAGGACAAAAATTGTTCTTAAAAGGGTCAAGATGTTATTCAGATAAGTGCAGTATTTCTAGAAGAAATTATGCACCAGGACAACATGGACAAAAAAGAGCAAAATTATCTGAATATGGAACACAATTAAGAGAAAAACAAAAAACAAAATCATATTATGGAGTCGGAGAAAAACAATTTAGAAAATATTTCGCAATGGCTTCAAATAAAAAAGGTGTAACAGGTGCTAACCTATTACAAATATTAGAAAGTAGATTAGATAATGTTGTTTACAGATTAGGATTTGGAACTTCAAGAGCACAAGCTAGACAATTTGTAAACCATGGACAATTTGAAGTAAATGGTAAAAGAGTAGATATACCATCATACTTAGTAAAAGCTGGAGACGTTATTACAGTTAGAGAAATCAAAAAAGATAATGCTACTATAAAAGCAAATGTTGAAGAAAATTCTGCAAGACCAGTACCAGCTTGGTTAGAAAAAGATAATGAAAAATTAAGCGGTAAAGTAGTAAGATTAGCAAGCAGAGAAGATATAGATCTACCAATAGAAGAACATCTAATAGTAGAGTTGTACTCAAAATAATAGTATTTAAAAGTAAGTGCAAAGGGTTTATCAAAACTTTGAAATTTTACTTGGAAGAACCGAGAAAGTTTTTAAAAAAAGTGAGAGGCAAGTTCTCATATTAGGAGGTAAAAATGATAGAATTTGAAAAGCCAAATATTGAATGTCTAGAGGTTGATGACACAAATAATTATGCAAAATTTGTATGTGAACCATTAGAAAGAGGTTATGGAGTAACAATAGGGAACTCTTTAAGAAGAATATTACTTTCATCACTTCCAGGATGTGCAATAACAAGCGTAAAAATTGATGGAGTATTACATGAATTTTCTACAATTGCAAATGTAGTAGAAGATGTGCCAGAAATAATCGTAAACTTAAAAAATGTTAGATTAAAAACAGATGATATTGGCGAAAAAGTACTAAGAATCGACTTCAAAGGAGAAGGAGAAGTTACTGCAGGAGATATAGTAACAGATGGAACAGTAGAAGTATTAAATCCAGAATTACATATAGCAACAGTATCTGAAGGTGGTCATTTAAAAATGGAAATGACAGCTGATAAAGGAAGAGGATACAACTCAGCAGAGAAAAACAAAAAACCAGATCAAGATATCTCTGTATTACCAATAGACTCAATATATACACCAGTGAAAAAAGTAAACTATCAAGTAGAAAATACCAGAGTAGGACAAATGGTAGATTATGATAAATTAGTAATAGAAGTATGGACAGATGGAAGCTTAAAAGCTCATGAAGCATTAAGTTTAGCTGCAAAAGTAATGACAGGACATTTAGAATTATTTATTGACTTGTCAGAAAAAACTAAAAATACACAAGTAATGATAGAAAAAGAAGAAGCTAAAAAAGAAAAAGTGCTAGAAATGTCTATTGAAGAATTAGAATTATCAGTAAGATCATTTAACTGCTTAAAGAGAGCCGGAATTGCTACTGTTGAAGATTTAATAAATAAATCAGAAGCAGATATGATGAAGGTAAGAAATTTAGGTAAAAAATCTTTTGATGAAGTAACAGCAAAACTACATTCATTAGGTTTAGACTTTGCACATGAAGAAGAATAAAAAAGTAAAATAAAACTGTAAAAAACAAGGAGGGTGAACAAATTGGCTACAAATAGAAAGCTAGGAAGAACAACAGATATTAGAATGGCAATGTTAAAAAACTTAACAACAGATTTGTTAGTATATGGTAAAGTTGAAACAACATTACCAAGAGCTAAAGAAGTTAAATCAATAGCAGATAGTCTAATATCATTAGCAATAAAAGAAAAAGACAACTTTGAAGAAGTAGAAGTAACAATAAAAAAAGCAAAATTAGATTCAAAAGGAAATAAAGTAACAGAATTAGTAAAAAGCAAAAACGGAAACGAATATTTAAAAGTTGTTAAAGAAGAAGTTAAAGAAAAAAGACAAAAAGATATGCCAACAAGATTAAATGCAAGAAGAAAAATGATGAGAAAATTAAATAAAGTAAAAGATAGTGATGGAAACAATATTGATGTACCAGCAAAATTATTTAATGAAATCGCACCTAAATATGCTGGAAGCAATGTAGGAGGATATACAAGAATAGTAAAAGCTGGACCAAGAAGAGGAGACGGAGCAGAAGTTGCTATATTACAATTAGTTTAATATTATTAAAATAGAGCTGAAAATTTATAAGTTTTCAGTTTTATTTTTTTATATTTTAGTAGTAACTTATACGGAGTTTTTTAGAATATAAAAGATAATAATGTATAGAAATTTGTAGGGAAAATAATAAATCTATAACCAAAAATTAGTAAATGAATATTATATTGTTAGAAGGGATGGAGCTAATATGTTAAATTTTATAATGAATACAATATTTTGGACATTTACTCTTTATGGAATATTTGAATTTAT
>ENA-ORUQ01000921-ORUQ01000921.1-human-gut-metagenome-genome-assembly--contig:-NODE-921-length-30581-cov-3.001802_pt1 | contig 30581 bp, 20 predicted proteins | sample MGYA00242081_ERZ509211 | MGnify/ENA primary metagenome ERZ509211 (study PRJEB26280, sample SAMEA2338785) | human gut metagenome | biome: human gut; feature: human-associated habitat; material: faeces...
CCATCTCTAAAGATAATCAGAGTTGGGATAGAGGTGATGCCATACTCGGAAGCAAGATCTGGCTCCTCATCTACATTTACCTTTCCAAATACGACGTTGGAATGAGAAGCGGCAAGCTGATCAATAATCGGACCCTGCATACGGCACGGACCGCACCAGGAAGCCCAGAAATCAAGCAGTACTGGCTTGTCAGACTTTAAAAAGGGTTCTTCAAAATTGCTTTTTGTAATAGTTAAAACGGACATAGTAAAACTCCTTTCGCTAAATAGTATGCACCCAAGTAGGGGTGATGATTCAAGTAAAATAATTATAGTGCCAACAGTTTTTCAATCAATGCTTCAACGAGGCGTGCAGAGTGATATGATGCCATCTTGGAAAACTGTGTGTAATCCATAGTTGCACTTCCGTCTGCCTTGTCGGAGATTGAACGAATGATCAAAAATGGAACTTCATTTAAAGAAGCAACATGGGCAATTGCACCGCCTTCCATCTCAGCACAAAGACCATGGAAGGTGTCAATAAGCCAATTTTTCTTTTCCTGTCCGGAAATAAACTGGTCTCCAGTTAGGATTAAGCCCTCATAGACTGTAACATCTGGATTTGCCTCATGGCTGCAGGAAACAGCCAGATCATGGAGCAGTTTGTCAGAGGTAAATACCTTTCCAGTACCTGGAACATCACCTGGCTTATAGCCAAGATCTGTAACGTCGAGATCATGCTGGATCACCTCAGTGGAGACAACAATATCGCCAATATTGATGCGGGAATCTAAGGATCCGGCAGCACCTGTGTTTACAATAATCTTCACATCAAACAGATCAATTAACATCTGTGTGCAGGCTGCTGCATTCACCTTTCCGATTCCGGCCTTTACGATAACAACAGGATACTCATGGATGGTACCGCAAAAGAAAGACAGTCCAGCCTTTTTGACGGTCTTTTCAAGTGAAAGATGCTCAAGCAAAAGATCAATTTCCTGCTGCTCGGCACCGATAATACCAAGTGTTTTCTTCATAAAAGTATCTTAAAACCACCTTTCTTGACAATTAGAGTCAGACACGGATAAACTGGAGTTTCGTGAACTGACCTCAGGGGAGATTGCGCCCCTGATAAGATACAGTATATCAGTACAATTCGAAGATTGCAAGTATCAGATGATGAATGACTCGGTCATTGAATGGTCGAGGATTAAAGCGCCTGTGTTCTAAATCATGCCCAAGAATCTTCTAGTAGAAAGTCGCGAATATTGCGGTGCTTGATTCCATTTCTGCTCATATCAAATTCATCGAGAGATACGACATACTTTGGAAAATTGTCTCGAATGTTATCATACACGCCAAATTCACGCTGAATGGTTTCGGGTGATGCGAGTAGGTAGGTTACTTGAATATAGATGCGCTCTCCACGCTTGTCACATACGAAATCGACTTCTTTGTTTCCTTCTTTTCCAACTGTGACGGTGTAGCCACGGCGCAGTAGTTCCATGTAAATGATATTTTCAAGAATTAGATTGATATCGCGCATGTTGCCGCCGAAGACGGCTTCTCGAATACCGTGATCTGCGATATAATACTTTTCATTTGAAGATAAAAGCTGTTTTCCTTGAAGATCCTGACGTTTTACCTGATAAAATAGGTAGGCATCACAACAATATTTTAAATAATTGAGAATGGTATCTGCAGAGACAGAACGTTTCTCATTTTTTAAGAATTTCACCAAAGAGGAAGCAGAAAATGGTGTTCCTATGTTTGAAATAATATAAGCTGTGATTCGCTCTAACAGATCAACATCGCGAACCTTGTTTCTTTTGACAATATCTTTTAACTGAACTGAGTTAAAAAGATCTGTTAAATATTGAATGGATGGTTCCTCGGCATAACGAAGGTTAGACAAGTATGGCATACCACCCGATACAAGATATTTTTGAAAACAGCTTGAAATTGATTCATCTGGTGCAGTGAGATGGTACAATTCAAGAAATTCTGCAAATGAAAAAGGATAAATAATAAATTCAACATATCGGCCACCAAGATAGGTAGCAAGTTCGCCGGACAACAGTTTGGCATTCGAACCTGTAATGTAAACGTCGCAGTCAAGCGTGATTCGTAGAGAATTAATGCATTTTTCCCAATCTGTTACTTCTTGAATTTCATCAAAGAAAAGGTAGACTTTTCCATCAATGGAAGAAGCAAGCTTTGTGATTTCATCATGCAGAGCCTGTGCAGTTTGCAGGTAGGTGTATCTCATATCCTCAAAGTTAATTGAGATAAATTGGGACGAATCAACACCGGATGCTTTTAATTCGTCTTTTATTAGTTCTAGCATAACGGATTTTCCACAGCGACGGATACCAGTCATAACCTTGACTAAATCGCTTCCGATAAATGGTCGGATGCGTTTCATATATAATTCACGTTTAATCATAAAAGAGGCTCCTTTCATATACTAGTGAGTATATCATATCACTAGTATACTAGATAAAACAAGCAAATATTACAATTTTATCTAGTATAAAAGATAAAATTGGATATATTAGGGATTTTATCGAGTATAAAAGATGAAAAATGATTTGAAACCAAATTATAATATAAAGATCAAACTTATCCATCTAGGAACAACGATTTGGGCTTGCGGTAAGATAGCATTTGTATTATAGTAGTGAAAAAAGTGGCAGACTCGAGTTGACGTATCGGAAAGGGTTCGTTAAGTGAGCTGTCATGAAAAATAGAGTTGAAGTTTGGAGGAAAATGGTAGTGAATATTAAACTAGTAAAGCTGACTGTTGAATATAAGAAGCAGCTGACAGATATGATGGATGAGTGGCTGGCAGTCGAAAAGGACTTCTCTCCATATGCAATTAGAAAGAATGATTACCATGATTTTGAGTACTATTTGGAAAATCTAGAGACAAAAGAAGGCGAAAAGCCTGGTCTTGTGCCGGACTCTGTCTATTTTTGTTTAGATATCGACCGCAATATTTTTGTCGGTGCTGTGAATATTCGCCATTATTTAAACGAAAGTCTTTATAAGAGTGGTGGGCATATTGGCGATGGGATTCGTCCGAGTGAGAGAAGAAAAGGTTATGCGACAGCGATGATTGGTCTGGCTCTTGAAAAATGCAAAGAACTTGGCATTAACAAGGTGCTAATGACCTGCGATAAGACCAATATTGGATCAGCAAAATCAATTACGAATAACGGTGGTGTATTGGAGTCTGAGTTTGAAGAAGACGGTGTGGTGGAGCAGAGATATTGGATTACGCTGGTTTCAATTTGAATTGCGAAGGTGTCAGATGCAAAGGATTTGCCAGATATGCAAGTCTAGCTGTGGAAGATGAACATTTGACGAGATGATCGGCACGAATAGCTTTATCATATATTAAGGAAAGGAAAACAGAATGCAGTATCGAAAGGATAGAAAAGGCAATGACATCTCTTTATTAGGATTTGGATGTATGCGATTTGAGGGAAGTGGAACAGGAGAATATTTTCAAAAGGCAAATGATCAGGTGATGGAGGCCATCAGACAGGGTATAAACTACTTTGATACTGCATATGTCTATAAAAATAATGAAAAAGTGCTTGGACGCATTCTGGCCGAGAACAATTGCAGAGATCAGATCTATATCGCAACGAAGCTTCCGCAGTATATGGTGAGATCAGTTGCGCAGGCAGAAAAAATCTTTAATCAGGAGCTGGAACTTTTGCAGACCGATCATATTGATTATTATCTGATGCATATGCTGAATGATTTGGCTTCTTGGAACCGCTTAAAAGCGATGGGGCTTGAGGATTGGATCAAGGAGAAAATGGACAGCGGAAAGATTCGAAATATCGGGTTTTCCTATCACGGCAATACCGAGAATTTTAAGCCAGTTGTAGATGCATTTGATTGGGATTTTTGTCAGATTCAGTATAACTATTTGGATGAAAACATTCAGGCCGGAAAAAAGGGTCTTTTATACGCGGCAGAAAAAGGACTTCCAGTGATTATCATGGAGCCTCTTCGCGGAGGTCGCCTTGTTGGAATGCTTCCAGAGACAGCAAAAAAGCGCATTGCAAAGTCTGATGTGAATGAGTCAGCTGCTTCACTTGCACTTCGTTGGCTTTACGATCAGCCACAGGTAACATGTGTGTTATCTGGCATGAATTCAATGGAGATGGTAAATGAGAATTGTAAAACTGCATCACTGGCATTGCCAGGTTGCCTGAACGATGATGAGAGACAGCTGATTGAGGATGTGAAAAACGATATCAAAAATAGTGTAAAGGTAGGCTGTACAGGATGCAATTATTGCTGCCCATGTCCGAAGGGAGTAGATATTCCAGCTGTTTTTCAGTGCTATAATCAGTTGTCAGAGGACAGTCATGCGCGCTGGCGCTATATTCAGATGACGACATTTAGAAAAGAGACAACAAATGCTTCTAAATGTGTTGGCTGTGGTGCCTGTACAAAGAAATGTCCTCAGCATCTGGATATACCGCAGCTATTGAAGGAAGCTAAAAAGGAACTTGAGACTCCGATGTTCAAGATTATAAATTGGGGAACGCATTTTTTCCATTTTTATTAAAGGAAAACGAAGATGGATGAGAAAGAAATTGATTTAAAAATAGAGAAAGAAATGGTTGATTTATTTATTATTTCAAATCGAAAGGAACGAACCTTGTGGGAGTTAGAAAGCCCACGAAAAAGGTCAGATGGCCTTTCACGTTTCTTTTTTGGAATCTATTTAAATAAGAATTTATTTAAAGCATTGGACGTCCAAGGCAATGCAGAATTGCAAAAGGTGATTCAGCAATCAGGAGGAACTTCAAAAGGGTATGTGATAACACCAGATCAATGTGGCTTTTTTTCGATAAAAGAAGCAATTGAGATTGCTCGCGGCAACGATTGCAGATTTGTTTATTTTGGAAATGGAGTTGCCTATTATCATGAAGAGTGGGAAGGTGGAAAAGCAGGAGAATACCTTCTCGTAAATAAGAATTATAAATAATCAATATAGATGGAAAGGGGAGATACAAAATATATTGTGTCTCCCTCTTCATAGTGTACTTTTATTCTATTGTATTTATCTTTGCACATCAAAGCTCTGGTTCATAAGTCTCTGGATACTCTCAACATCAGTGATATTTGTATCGCCGTGAATTGAGTGCTTCATAACAGAGGAAGCAACCGCAAAGTTGACAACGTCTCTTGGCTTATAATTGTTCATAAGAGCATAAATAAGGCCGGATGAGAAGGCATCGCCGCCGCCTACACGGTCAAGAATCTGGAAGCGGAAAAGCTTGCTTTCGTATGTCTGTCCATTATAATACAGATAAGCCTTTAAAGAGTTTTCGCTGCTTGAGTGGGTGTAGCGAACATGTCTTGCAATTGCTTTGAAATGATAGCGGTCTGCCATTGCCTGGAAGATGCGGTCTTGCTCTTCGTAATCAGGCTGCATGGACATGCCATCCTTTAAATCATGACCATTTTCATCCTGTAAGTGAAGTGGCTCAATACCAATAAGCACATCGACATATGGAAGGTAACGACTGATGATATCTCTTGCCTCATCGAAGCTCCACAGCATACTGCGGTAATTGCAGTCAAAGCTGATTGTCATGCCGAGCTGTCTTGCAGCGTAGATTGCAGCTTCGATTAAGATTTGGCAGCTGTTAGAAAGTGCCGGTGTGATTCCGCTTAAGTGAAGCCAGTCATAGCCTTCAAGCAAAGCCTTAAAGTCAACAGTAGTATAGTCATATTCTGCAAAGGCAGAATGTTTGCGGTCATAAATTACTTTAGAGGAACGTACACCAATTCCTTCCTCAAGGAAATAAACGCCCATGCGCTCGCCGCCGAAGATAATAGGGGATGTATGTACATCATTTGCCTTTAAGGAGCGGACTGCGCTTCGTCCGATATCATTGTCAGGAAGGACAGTAAATACTGTAGTATCAACGCCAAGGTTTGCTAAAGAGACAGCAACATTTGCCTCAGCACCGCCAAAATTGACAACGTAAGAGCTGGTAGTGCGGATCTTCTCATAATCCGGAGGGGAAAGACGCATTAAAAGTTCGCCGATTGTGATAAACTTCATGATTTTTGATTCCTTTCTTTCACTATTAGAGAACGTTTCACTATTACTGTCATTATAGCTAATCTGTAAGAAAATTACAAGTAAAATTAAAATAGTATCAGGTTGCAAAATCTTTTATAGTAAACTATAATGGAATTTAAGTTAGGTTTTTGCCTGGCTTAGATACGCACAAGACAGCATGGAGGTACATACAGTATGGTTCAATTATTTGAAAGTGGTGCATACCTGATTGACGGAAAAGAGCTGATCGCAGACAATGCAGATGCGGCAGTGCAAGTAGCGGCAAAGACAGGCCGTACAATTTCAAAAGAGGAAGCGGCAAAGCAGACGATGGCATATAAGATTCTGCAGGCGCATAACACATCAGGGGACGACGAGCATTTAAAAGTGAAGTTTGATCGTCTTACTTCACATGACATTACCTTTGTTGGAATTATCCAGACAGCAAGAGCCAGCGGACTTGAAAAATTTCCAGTTCCGTATGTTTTAACTAACTGCCATAACAGTCTTTGTGCGGTAGGCGGAACCATCAACGAGGATGATCATATGTTTGGCCTTTCCTGTGCACAAAAATACGGCGGTGTCTATGTACCTCCGCATTTAGCAGTTATTCATCAGTATGCAAGAGAAATGCTTGCAGGCTGTGGCAAGATGATTCTTGGTTCTGATAGCCATACACGCTATGGTGCACTTGGAACAATGGCATGTGGTGAGGGAGGACCAGAGCTTGTAAAGCAGCTTCTTGGCCGTACTTACGATATTGATATGCCTCAGGTTGTTGCAATTTATCTGACAGGAAAGCCTGTAAAGGGTGTTGGCCCGCAGGATATCGCATTGGCAATCATCAAGGCTGTATTTGCAAACGGCTATGTAAAAAATAAGGTAATGGAGTTTGTTGGACCTGGCGTTGACAATTTGTCTGTTGATTACCGTATAGGTGTCGATGTTATGACTACTGAGACTACATGTCTGTCATCTATCTGGAAGACGGATGAGAAGGTACAGGATTTCTATGAGATACACAGACGTCCGGAGGAGTATAGAGAGTTAAATCCGGGAGCAGTGGCATATTATGACGGTGTTGTATGTGTTGATCTGTCAGCAGTTCGTCCGATGATCGCAATGCCATTCCATCCGAGCAATGCATATACGATTGATGAGCTGAATGCTAATCTTGATGATATTCTGGCTGATGTAGAGAAGCGTGCAGCAGTGAGTCTTGGAAATAAAGTTCCGTTTACTTTGCGTGACAAGGTAAGAGACGGCAAGATGTATGTTGATCAGGGTGTTATCGCAGGATGTGCAGGCGGCGGTTTTGAGAATCTGTGTGATGTTGCCGATATGTTAGATGGACAGAGCATCGGTGACGGACGTTTCTCATTAAGTGTATATCCGGCATCTCAGCCTGTTTACATGGAATTAATTAGAAACGGTAGCATTGCAAAGATCATGGAAACTGGTGCAACTGTTAGAACAGCATTCTGTGGACCATGCTTTGGTGCAGGTGATGTTCCGGCAAATAATGCATTTTCAATTCGTCACTCAACAAGAAACTTCCCAAATCGTGAGGGTTCAAAGGTCAACAACGGACAGATCGCATCAGTTGCACTTATGGATGCACGTTCAATTGCAGCGACAGCACTTAATAAGGGCCGACTGACAGCAGCAACTGATATTGATGTGAACTTTACAAAGCCAAAGTACTATTTTGACAGTCATATCTACGAGAAGCGTGTTTATAATGGTGTAGGAAAGGCAGATCCATCTGTAGAAATTCAGTTTGGACCAAATATCAAGGATTGGCCGTCAATGGTACCGCTGACCGATAATATCTTATTAAAGGTTGTATCTGAGATCCACGATCCTGTAACGACAACGGATGAACTGATTCCATCTGGTGAAACATCATCATTCCGTTCTAATCCGCTTGGTCTTGCTGAGTTTACGCTCTCCAGAAAGGATCCGGAGTATGTTGGACGTGCTAAAAAGGTTCGTGCAGCAGAAGAAGCACGTGAGGATGGAAAGTGTCCATGTCAGGCAGATGATGAGGTAGCAGCTGCATTTAATGAGATTCATAAGCTGTTCCCAGATGTAAAGGCAAGCGAGACAGAAATTGGTTCTGTAATTTATGCAGTAAAGCCTGGAGATGGTTCTGCGAGAGAGCAGGCAGCATCCTGCCAGCGTGTACTTGGAGGTCTTGCTAATATTGCGAAAGAGTATGCAACAAAGCGTTATCGTTCGAATTTGATTAACTGGGGTATGATTCCATTTATCTTCGAGCCAGAGAAGCTTCCATTTGCAAATCTGGATTATATTTTTGTTCCAGGTATTCGTGATGCTGTTAAGGAAAAGCAGCCTAAGGTAACAGCTTATGCTGTCAAGGATAACGCACTTGAGAGCTTTGAGCTGGAGATTAAGCAGCTTACAGATGATGAGAGACAGATTATTCTTGATGGCTGCCTGATCAACTACTATAAAAGTCATTAAAATCTGATACTATTCAGATAAGTTTAAGCAGCGGTTTTTCAGCGCAGAGATATGTGCTGGAAAATCGCTGCCTTTTTACAAAATCGAAACTTATAATTGGGAGGAATGACGATGGAGCGTGTTAATTTACAGGAAGGCTGGCGTTTTGCCAAGGCAAACAGCAATGAGTGGACGCCGGTGAGTGTGCCGGGAACTGTTTTATCCGGTCTTTTAGAGGCAGGCAAAATGCAGGATCCGTATTACCGTGAAAATGAATATGAAGCAAGAGAGCTTCTGGCAAAGGATTATGTCTTTGAAACTGATTTTTGTATTTCAGAGGAGCAATTAAATAAGAAGCACTGCGTATTAGTCTGCGAGGGACTTGATACATTGGCTGATGTTTACGTAAATGAGAAGCTAGTCGGAAAGGCTGATAATATGCATCGCACATGGCGCTTTGACTGCAAGGACGCATTGCAAAAGGAAAATCATCTTCGCATTTACTTTCATTCGGCGCTGACTTACATCCGTGAGCATGAGGCAACACCGGGAAAGGAGATTACATATGAGCCAACAGGTGGTATTTTAGGCAATCAGTATATTAGAAAGGCACATTCTATGTTTGGCTGGGACTGGGGCGCACAGCTGCCAGATATAGGCATCTGGAGAGATTTATATCTGGAGTGTTATAATGCAGGCCGCATTGAGGATGTGGTAATTCGTCAGAAGCACACATGGAAAGAGCGCCCTCAGATGGGTGAGCTGTCTCAAGAGGAATATATTGAGGCAGTTGAGCAGTCTGATACAGTTTCTCTTAGTGTGGAGGTGAAGCCTGAACAGGATACAAATTTAGAGAATACAAAAGTAATAGTCACATTGACAGATCCAAAAGGCGTGCAGCTAGAGCAAGTCGTTTTGCCGACAATAAAAGAAGCAGTCTGTGCAGAAATTTTGGTAGCGCAGCCAAAGCTTTGGTGGTGCAATGGGCTTGGGGATCAGCAACTGTATAAGGTGCAGGTATCTTTGGTGGATAACAATCAGTTCGTGCTTGATTCAAAGGAATATTCTATTGGTCTTCGTGAACTTACAGTCAGCACAAAGAAGGATGAGTGGGGAAATGAATTTGCATTTGTAATAAATGGTATTCATATTTTCTCAATGGGAGCTGATTATATTCCAGAGGACTGCATCTATCCATGGATCACGAAGGAGCGCATAGAGGCATTGATCCGATCTTCTGTAAAAGCTAACTATAACATGCTTCGTGTATGGGGCGGCGGTTATTATCCATCTGATACATTTTATGATTTGTGTGATCAGTATGGTTTGATTGTATGGCAGGATCTGATGTATGCATGCAATGTCTATGACTTTACAGAAGAGTTTGAAAAGAATATTTGTCAGGAAACAGTAGATAATGTGCGCCGTCTGCGTCACCATGCAAGTCTGGGACTATGGTGCGGAAATAATGAACTAGAGTCTGCATGGGATCATTGGGGTATTTCAGAGACACATAGTCCACTGCTCAAGGGAGATTATATCAAGCAGTTTGAATACGTGCTTCCGAAGGTAACAAAGGCAGAGGATCAAGCGACATTTTATTGGCCATCATCACCATCATCAGGCGGATGTCTTGATAATCCAGACGATCATGACAGAGGAGACTGCCATTACTGGGATGTATGGCATGGCATGAAGCCATTTTCAGATTATCGCAGTCATTATTTCCGTTTCTGTTCTGAGTTTGGATTCCAGTCCTTCCCGGAAAGAAAGACAATTGATACATTTGCGCTGCCGCAGGACTGCAATATTTTCTCACCAGTTATGGAGAGTCATCAGAAAAATGGTACAGCAAACGGAAAGATTTTATATTATATTTCCGAGAATTTCCGTTATCCAAAGGACTTTGACAGCTTAGTATATGTAAGTCAGGTGCTTCAGGGTATTGCAATTAAGGCAGGAGTAGATCACTGGAGAGCAAACAGAGGACGCTGCATGGGTGCGCTGTATTGGCAGTTAAATGACAACTGGCCAGTGGCATCATGGGCAAGTATTGACTATTTTGGACGCTGGAAGGCACTTCATTATATGGCAGCCCGTTTCTTTGCACCAAAGGCCGGTTATATTTATACAGAGGGAACAAAGGCAGTTATCAGTGCAGCAAATGAGACACTTGAGAATCAGTCACTGACCGTAACAGTGCGCATCAGGGATGTGGAGCTTAATGTATTATTTGAGGAAACTGTGGAGACGACAGTAAAGGCACAGAGCAGTATTCATGTGCTGGAGCGAGATTTTGCAGATGTGATCGGATCAAAGAAGCGCCGCGTGTTTGCAGAGGCAGTTTATACATGGCAGGACGGCACGACAAGTACTGAGGCAGAAAGCTTTGTTCCATATAAGCATATGGATCTTTTGCAGCCGCAGATCGAGACTTCTGTAACAGAAAAGGATGGCACTATTGAAATACAGATAAGTGCAGACTGTTTTGCACCGTTTGTATGGTTAGAGACAGAAGAGGATGTTATTTTCTCCGATAACTGCTTTAACTTAACATCGGAAGAGACAAAAACAATATGCATACGAAAGGAAGATGTTCTGTCTGGAAAGGTGCTTAGCGCAGATAATGTGCGAAAAACACTTAAGGTAAGAAGCCTTCGTGATACATATGAGCAGTGAAAGTAATATATTTCAATAAGTTGTAATAGAGAAACAACTTGAAAAATAATCCATATCATGCTATTCTGATGTAAGAAAGAATTGGAAAGGTAAAGGTCGAAAATCTATGGGGAAGATAAGAGAGCGGTTTTTACAATGCAAAAAGAACCGGGGTGGTTTTACTCTGGTTGAGATGATCGTCGTGCTGGTTATCATTGCAATTCTGGCGTCTTTGATGTTAGGTGCACTGAATGGCTACATAGACAAGGCAAAGGAAAAGGAAGTGCTTGCTGACTGCAGAAGTGTAGTATTAGCGGCTAATACAGTTGGATCTGAGGTTTATTCAGGAAAGACGGCGTATCGTCCGCGTACACAGGTGCAGGAGCTTTCAGGCGTAAAGCAAAATCCGGATGTTGGTTCTGATACAGGCTGTGTAGTTGAGTATGATTCTCAGTGCAATGTCATAGGTGTTGCATGCTGGACGGGTGACATTACAGCTCAGTACCTGGCACCGAATACAGCGTATAATTCATCTGCTACTGCAAAGATGGAAATCATTGATAAGGGTGCAATTGTTGTATCAGACAATTGGTCTTCTTTAAATGAGCATGCAAAGGATGTAGATGAAAACGATCAGGATTTTACGATTGATTAAGTCAGGAGGAGCAAAATGAGATCATTTACAGAGAAATTAAAGAAAGCTAAGGAAAACAAAAAGGGTTTTACACTTGTTGAAATTATCGTAGTGCTTGTCATTATCGGTATTTTGGCATCTTTGATGTTAGGTGCGTTAAATGGCTATATCGACAAGGCAAAGGAAAAGACACTGACAGCAAACACAAGAAGCATTTATCTGGCAGCTCAGACAGTAGCGAGCGAGCAGTATGCAAACGGCAATACTACAGATATCCTTTCAGACGATAAGAATCTTGCAGATGTAGATTCACTTTCTGGCGGTCTTTTGACGCAGTATGGAAGTGGAAACTATGCAATTACAGTTGAGGCTGGAAAGGTTATTTCTGTCAGTGTAACCGACAGCGGAATAAAAAAGACCTGCACGATTACAGATGGAACGATCAAAATCGAGTAAGTGGCAAAATGACATGGATTGAATTGATATACAGCCTTCCCTTCATACTGATGGGGGGCTGTATATTTTCATTTGCAGATGTTGTTGCAGACAGACTTCCGAGAAAAATCTCGTTTGTAAAGGGAAGATCGTATTGTCCATCTTGTGGTCATACACTTGCCTGGTATGATATGATTCCGGTAGTCAGCTGGCTGCTTCTTAGAGGAAAATGCCGACAGTGCAGGTGTCGGATTCCGGCTAGATATCCAGTTACGGAAGCAATGGGAATGGCAGCCGCAGAGATTAGTTTATTATGTTTTGGAGGTTGGAATGGCTACTGGCATGAGATCAACCTTTGTGTTGTAACTGTCTTTTCTTTATTGACACTTTTATTAATCATTGCGCAGATTGATCAGCAGACAATGGAGATTCCAAATGGTCTTGTTATTGCCTGTATAGTGCCAGCGGCGATGGCTGTATTTGCATTTTCAGATGTCACATTAACAGAACGGCTGATTGGATTTTTTTCAGTCAGTCTGCCACTATTTGCAATAACGCTTGCTGTGCCTGGAGCATTTGGCGGCGGAGATATTAAGCTTATGGCGGTGATCGGATTTTTTCTTGGCTGGAAAATGAGTCTGACTGCGTTGATGCTTGCCGTATTTTCAGGAGGTATTTATGGAATCGGACTTCTCTTGTCAAAGAAAAAGGGTGCAAAAGAGCATTTTGCATTTGGTCCGTTTTTGTGCGCAGGGACAGCGCTGACTTTATTTGTGGGAGAATGGCTGCTTTCCTGGTATCTATCCATAATTTTTTAAAAGGGGGGACTTATGCCAAAGTATCAATATACGGCGAAGGATGCCGCAGGAAAGAAGAAAAAAGGGCAGCTTATGGCAGCTGATGAGGCTGCGCTTTACGAGCTTTTAAGGGGAGAAAATCTGTTTTTGATTTCCTGCCGTCTGGCACAAAAGGAGAAAAAAAATACATATCGTCTTACTCCAAGGCAGCTTTCTGAGTTCTGTAGGCAGCTTGGAACTTTGCTTGGCGCAGGTGTTCCGCTTGTGAGGGCTCTTAATCTGATGCAGGCAGAGGAGACGATTAAGCCAAAACAAAAGGCAATATATGAAAACATGATTAGAAGTGTCCGCCGTGGAAATTCATTTGCTGATACGATGAAGGATCAGGGAGATGCCTTTCCAGAGCTGCTCATAAATATGTTTCGCGCAGCACAGGAGTCAGGACGTATGGATCAGACAGCACTTAGAATGGCAGAGCATTATCAAAAGGAGTATCGTTTAAGTGCAAAGATTAAGAGCGCTACGCTGTATCCAAAAATTTTGTGCGGAGTAATTGTTGTGGTTGTCATGATTTTATTTTGCTATATTATGCCAAAATTTATGGATGTGTTTGCTAATTTGGAGTTGCCAGCTGTGACAGTGGCACTGATGGCTGCATCTGGTTTTATGAAGAGAAACTGGCTGTGGGTATTGTTTGGCATTGTTGTTTTATATGTGATTGCAAAAGCAGTGCTTGAGCTTCCGCAGATTCGTTTAGAGGTGGATCGAATTAAGTTAAAGATTCCTAAAATTGGCATTTTGATTCAGACGATTTATACAGCGCGTTTTGCAAGAACACTTTGTTCTCTTTACACAAGCGGTCTGCCTATTGTGACAGCGCTTCAGGTGAGCAAAGATACGATTGGAAATCGTTATCTGGAATCGCAATTTGATGAAACAATTGCTATGGTGAGGCGTGGAGAGTCCTTGTCAGATGCTCTGGCACATATTGATGGCTTTCATAAAAAGCTGGCAGGAAATGTAGCGATTGGTGAGGAGACAGGAAGTCTTGATACCATGCTTATCTCAGCGGCTGACAATTTTGAGTATGAATCTGAGCAGGCAATCTCACGTCTGATTAGCTTTTTAGAACCGGCAATGATTATTGTGATGGCAGTAATTGTCGGAATGATTATGATTGCTGTGATGCTTCCGTTGTTAAATATGTATGCAGAGATTGAGGCAAGTGGAACGATGTAAGGAGAAAAGAGGATGGAGCTTTCAGTATATATTTCAAATGAACGAATAGAAATCGTGGCCGGAACAGGGTCAAAATCAAAGGCAAAGATTAAAAAAGTATATAGTCTGGCAGTCCCAGAGGGGACGATTATGAATGGTATCATTACAGGAGAACAGCGATTACAGGAGAGACTTGAACAGATTTGGAATCGTTATTCACTTCCAAGAAAAGGAATTTGCCTTGTAATTGATTCAGGAAAGATTATGACAAAAATGCTTGAAGTTCCTTATATGAAGGATAAGGAGCTGATTTCCTGCATTAATAAGGAGTTTGCAGACGGAGAGAAGATTGATCTTGTAACTGATTATTTCCCGTTCCCCAAGAATAGTCCATATGAGATGAATCATATTTTTTGCGCAGCATTGGAAAAAAGTGTAATTGAAAGCTATTTATCCTTGTTTTCTGATCTTAAGCTGAAGGTAAAACGAATCAGCATTGGTCTTGGATGTCTTTTAAGAGCAGTGACGGCAACAGGAATGTTTGCCTATGAGACATGCGTGTTTATGCTGGTACAGGGAAGCACTACGATCAGTGTATTATTTGAAAATGGAAATTATATTTACAGCCGCAGAAACCGTATGTTAAATGATCAGGGAAGCGCTGAATGGATCGAGGAATTGGGACAGATTGTAGACGGAATACGTCAGTTTTACAGACAGCGTCACAGCAGCTATACACTAGACAGTATATATCTGGCTGGTATAGCAGGAGGCAGTGATGACGTGGTAAAAGAGCTTGATACATATATGCAGGAGTATGGCATCAGGGCGAATGCACCAGGTATGATTCAAGGAATTTCGTTTGTAAAAACAGCAGTAAGTGATCACGGAGAAATTAATGCAGAGCCGGCATCTTACATTTATGGAATCGGAAATCTGCTTTTGTAAAAGCTGCGAAAGGTGGAGAAAATGGAGAAGCATCAGACAGAAAAGATAAGAAAGATAAAAGCGATTCCGGATCGAAGGATTGATTTTTACTATCGGCTGTTAAATGGTCCAGAGCAGTTAAAAAGAAGAAAGAAGCAAAGAATAACAGCGGCACTTGTGATAGCAGCATTTCTGGCAGCCGGACATGTGATTGGTGTTTTAAAGCATAGTGAAAAAGAATATCAAAAAACAATTGCTAAGCTGGAAGCGTTTTTAGAGGATGAAACGAATCAGGCAGCTGATAAGAGTGCACAAAAGCTTGGAGATCAGGTGGAAAAGCAGGACAACATGATTTCTGATATGGAAAATGCAAAAGCCAATATATATTCTTATCCTCTTGTGACAAGTGATGTGTTCAAAACGCTTGAGGATTGCTGTCCGGATAAAGTATTAATTACAATAACAGGATACAATTGTGCAACAGGAGAGCTGCAGTTTGACGCAGTAGCACCAGAAGTTACCGATGTTTCAGAAGTTATTGAGATATGGAAGACACTTGATATTTTCCAGGGCGTCTATTTTACAGGATATACGCAGAATCAGGCACAGGATGGTTATACCGTGAAGGTTGTCTGTATTTTAAGTGAACATGCAGGAAGGCAGGCCGCAGATGAAAATTGATTTTACAGTGACAAAACGAGATAAAAATTTATTAGCAGGTCTGGCAGTCTGTGCAGCAGTTTTTTGCTTTTACTGGTTTGGTGTGAAGCCGCAGATGGATTGCCTTGATAAGCTGGAAGTGAAGCAGGAGGCGTTAGAAATGCAGCAGCTTCAGATGCAGGTACATATAGCGGCTCTTCCGGTGGATGAAAAACGTGATGAGGAGCAAAAAAAGCAGCTGGCAGAATTAGAAAGTCATTTCTTTCCATATCAGACTAATGAAGAACTTAATCGTTATCTGACAGATGTGTTTGTGAGTGAGGGGATGATTATGCAGGATTCAACGCTTCGCGCCGGACAGCTTGATGAGATTACACCTTACAGCTTAAGTGAACGTATGGCGCTTTTGAAGAAAAATGAACAGGCTAAACAGACACAGACAGGTATTAATGCATCTGCAGACTCAAAGAAGGATGAGATAGATACAAAGACAGAGTATGTCTACAGTGCTCAGGCAGATTATACGGCAATAGGCACAAAAAATCAGGCACTTGCTGTTTTAGATAAGCTTTCAGAAAAGGAAGGGGTCAGAATAGTATCTTTTTCAATAAGTGATGCAGCAGTTAAGACAACAAATAATAGACAGGATGTTCTTCAGGCAGGAAAGCGTCTGGAGGTCAGCATGATGATTTATATGACACGAGGCAGCAGCGATGGCAAATGAAAAAAATATACGAATTGGTGATGTGTTACTTCAGGCCGGCTACATCAATCAGGACGAGCTTGATGAGGCACTAGAGTATCAGAAAAATAATAAAGGCATTCGTCTTGGTGAGGCATTGATTAAGCTTGGCTTTATCACAGAGCACCAGCAGTTAGAAGCACTTTCAGCGCGTCTTGGACAGCGCTATGTAAAGATTGATAGAATTATGGTACAGACAGAGGCGGTAGCAATGATACCAGTCCAGCTTGCAAAGAAATATCATATGCTTGCTGTGCAGTACCAGGATAATAATCTTACAATTGTATTGAATGATCCTCTTGATTATTATGGAATTGAGGATATTCGCCAGACTACTGGCATGAACCTTGAAATTTGGCTGACAGAGCTTTTGCCTTTAAATCAGGCAATTGAATACTATTATTCAGAAATCGAGGCAAAAAAGGCCGCCAGCTCAGCAAATGAGATGGCAAGAGAACGTGAGCAGGCACTTGAGGTTGATGCTGATGAGGGAGATTCTGATGCACCGGTTATTAAGCTTCTTGACAACTTGCTTGCACGCGCATTTAGCATGAATGCGTCTGATATTCATATTGAGCCGTTTGAGGAGAAAACATCTGTCAGAATACGTGTAGATGGTCAGCTTCTTGATTATGTCGTGCTGCAAAAGAGTCTTCATAAAAATCTGATTGCCCGCGTAAAGATTTTAGGACAGATGGATATTGCAGAGAAAAGACTTCCGCAGGACGGTCATTTTCGGACAAGAATCGCAAACCGCGATGTCAATATTCGTACATCAGTGATTCCGACTGTATTTGGAGAAAAGGCCGTGCTTCGTCTTTTAGCTTCTGGAAATATGGTGGCAGATGCCGAGACGTTTGGCATGAATCAGGCACATTTTGAACAGTTTAGCAAAATGCTTGAGGCACCAAATGGCATGATCTACATTACAGGTCCGACAGGTTCCGGAAAAACAACAACACTTTATATGGCACTTCAAAAGCTTAGTAACCGCAAGGTGAATATCGCAACAATTGAGGATCCGGTAGAGTGGAATATTCCGCGTGTCAATCAGTGCCAGGTAAATACTGTTGCGGGGCTGACATTTGAGCGCGGACTGCGTTCTCTTCTTCGTCAAGACCCGGATATTATTATGGTCGGAGAGACAAGAGACGAGGAGACGGCAGCCATTTCAGTACGTGCTGCAATTACGGGTCATCTTGTATTTTCAACACTTCATACAAATGATGCAGTGTCGTCAATTATTCGTCTGATTGATATGGGAGTTGAGCCATATATGGTTGCAAACTCACTTGTCGGTTTAGTGGCACAGCGTCTTGTACGTGTTGTCTGTCCGGAGTGTGGTTACTGGGATGAGCCGACAGAGCAGGAAAAAGCTTTTATAGGGCCAAAGATTACGCGCGTGCGCCGCGCACAGGGATGTAACAGCTGCAGCCATACTGGATATGTCGGAAGACGTGCAATCCATGAGATTCTCTGCGTGGACAATCAGATGCGAAGAATGATTACACAGAGAACTCCTATGGAGGAGCTTAGAAGCTATGCGACGCATTATCTTGGCATGGAGTCGCTAACTGATGAGGCTCTTAAGCTTGTAGCGGATGGTACAACTACTGTCGAGGAGCTTAAGAAGGTGGCATACTATATTTAAAGGAGCTGTATATGATAGAAAAAATGATACGTGAGGCCAGAAGCCAGCGTGCCTCTGATATTCATATAAGCGAAGGACAGGCAGTGTATCTTCGCATTGATGGAAAGCTCATAAAGAGTGACTTAGAGCTGTCAGATGAGATGACGCGAAAGCTTATTTTGTCTCTTCTTACAAAAGAAAGACAGGAAAGCATCTGGCGTGGAGAGGATGCAGATTTTGCACTTGAAACATCAGATGGAAACCGTCAGAGAGTCAATGTATTTTGTCAGCAAGGACGCCTCGCGGCAGCAATTCGTCTGCTTAATGCAAAAGTGCCTACACTATCTCAGCTTCATCTGCCGTCAGTGCTTCAAAATCTCGCAAATGAGCCTAGAGGATTAATTTTAGTGACAGGACCTACTGGTTCAGGAAAGTCAACAACGCTTGCGGCAATGGTTGATTATATCAATCACACACGTGCAGATCATATTTTAACGATTGAAGATCCGATTGAATATGTGTACGAACAGGATCAGGCTGTGATTCATCAAAGAGAGGTGGGAAAGGATGTTTGTTCCTTTGCGGGAGCACTTCGCTCTGCACTTCGAGAGGATCCAGATGTTATTCTTGTCGGAGAGATGCGTGATTACGAGACGATTTCAGCAGCTGTTACGGCAGCAGAGACTGGTCATCTTGTGCTGTCAACACTTCATACGACAGGAGCAGCTAAGACAGTAGACCGCATTATAGATGTGTGTCCGGTACAGGCACAAAATCAGATTCGTATTCAGCTGGCAGGCGTATTAAAGGGTGTTGTGACGCAGTGCCTAGTTCCGCTTATAGACGGCGGCCGAATAGCGGCAACAGAAGTTCTAACAGGAACAGATGCAGTGCTAAGTCAGATACGTGAAGGAAAAACGCATCAGCTTGGAAGCGTAATGCAGTCAGGCGCAGCAGCAGGTATGCATACGCTTGACTATGATCTGGCAAAGCTTGTTTCACGTGGGCTGATTGAGAAAAAAACAGCGCTAAAATACGCACAGGATAAAAGAGAGCTGGAGCAGTGTATATTTTAAGCAGCAAATTTAAACGATAAGACAGCTTGGGAGGTTTGATTTTGATCAGAAATATCTTACAGCGAATCAAAGAAAGCAAGGGAGGCTTTACACTGGTAGAGCTTATGGTGACGATGGTGCTTGTTGGCATATTGCTTGGCGCATCGGCAGCAGGCATTTTTTATTACCAGAAGTGGTCGGTATGGCAGCGTCAGGAACACTATGCCCGTACGCTGTTTTTAGCGGCGCAGTCAGGCATGACACAGTATAGCACTGATAAGCATCTTGAGGCGTTTGATAAGGAAGCACAAACCTCTGCACAGGCAATTGTAAGACAAAACAAGCTTTTGGTTCCAATTACTGATGAAAACGGACAAGTGGTAAATGTATCAACGATCTGGAAAAACGATGATGGACAGACCACTTCGAACTTGTACTATGTGACAGGAACGCCAGCTGATTATAAAGCCTACAAAAATGGCAGTGCTGATGCTTCACATACGCTTTTGTATGATATTTTTGATGCTTACCTTTATGACAAAACATTGCTGGCAAATGGCTGTGTGAGTGTGGAGTTTGATGCACGAGACGGACTTGTCTACTCTGTTTTGTATAGTGATCGCGTGGAAGCACTTTCCTACACGGGCTGTACAAGCACGATGGCAAATATTGTAAACCGTTCCAAAGAAAACAGAAAGGGAAGCGGAAGTGACAATTCTACAGGTCTTTGCTTTGGCTATTATGGAGCAGATTCCTTGTCAAAGGCAACTGATACAGCGACTAAAGTTAAGGTTTTAAATGCATCTTTACATAATGAAGAGACTTTAAATCTGACATGGAAGCTTTCAGAGGGAGAGACGGCAGTTTCCCTGATGAATTATCAGGTAATGATATGTGATGCAAAGACGAATGAGGAGCTTCTTGAGATTTCTTTTAATAACGCATCTTTAAGCGGACAAAAAACAGAAGAAGGTTATTATTACAGTATACCATCTGAGTCGGCAGAGGATGAGTTAAAGGTGGTTGCGGCAGAAGTGACGAGCTTTGCAGGAAAAAAAGAAGAAAAGCTTGGTACATATCCATTTCTTGCATATATAGATGAAGAGCTAAACGTCACGCTCGTGCTTGATGCAGTTGATTTAAGTGCAACACAGGCTGCCTATGAGACATACAGAAGAACAGGCGAGCCAGGTGAGCTTATGAATACGCTTAGTCTGCATCGTTTTGGACTGGAACAATATGGTGTTGATGAAATCAGCTGTATTGTGCAGGGCGGCGGATCAGGCTATCAAATTACAGGGCGCAGACAAAGCAATTCTGAGCTTATGTATTTTGCGCGTGAGGATGGCGAAGATACTGATGAGGACCTTGGTAAATCGTATGAAATTCAAAACGCAAGACATCTTTATAACATCCGTTTTGCAGAAATGATTACGGATGCAGCTGTCTATGCAGCAGAGGAAGATGAAAAAAGCGAAAATACATATATCGTTTCAAGAGACTTTGCCTGGGGCTATGAAAAAGAAGATGACGAGAGTGATGAGACATTGCAAGAGTCAGATTCAATTTTGGCGAAGGGAATGGTCTATCAAAATGGACTTCCGGTAAAAGAGGCAGACACAGCATTTCCTATGATTACACAGCTTAGAGAGGGAAGCAGTCTTGGCTCTAAGGACGGCGATGAAGTTTACACGATTGACTACCTTACATTGTCAGATACAGCAAATATGGGAACAGGAAGTTCAAGCCGCTGGTATCCGCAGGGCGATGGTACAGCATTTGTACTGGAAAATTTAGGTACGATTCATGATCTTTGCCTTGATCATGTGTCAGTTACTGGTGATCAGAATACGGCAGCAGTTTGTGCTTATAATGGCGGAACGCTGGAAAATCTGACAGTTGCAGGAAGTATTGAAGCAAAAGATTTTGCAGCTGGTATTTTTGCAGCATCACTTCCAATGAATGAGGAAGATGAGACACTTTCAAAGCTTGTCAATCATGCAAAGGTTACAGCAGACGGGACAGCCGCAGGAATTGTGGCACAGACAAAAGAAAAAGTTTTATTGGAAGATTGTGTTAACACAGGAGTAATAGAGGCAGCTGTGGCAGCAGGAATCACAACAGCAGAATGCGAAAATCTGGTTCTGATGCGCTGTCAGAATTATGCACCGATAATTTCCTCTGACAACGAGTCATATGGCATTACGAGTAATTTAAAAGCAAATTTGACTGATTGTGTCGGCGTGAGTGAAAACGTTTATCCAATTGCAGCAGATGCAAATGAAAGTGAAAACTGCCTGTATTTTATATCAGGAGGAGAAAAACTTGAAGATGCGCTGTTAGCTGATATATGTGATATTTCACTTACAATAGGCGAGACAGATGCAAATGGCTCTTACAGAGAGCATCCATTTGTGGAAGCATCAGAAGAACAGCTTCAAAATCTGATTAAACATCAGTCGGTAGATGTTCCTGTTTTTCCATCATCCTCATTTGATATAAAAGAGCAGCGCTGTCCTATTTATACGGCTTTTTTGAATGGCACATGCAAGCTGTCCGATGTGACGCTTACATGGCTTAATGAAGGAACATATAAGTTTGATGTGCTGTACGCAGATGCAGAGGACGGTGTCTGGAAGGAACTTGCCGCAGGTTTGCAGGCAGCAGGCAAGGATGCTGATGATGGTGGTACAGTTTCTGTGAAAGCACCTGACGCAGTAGAGGCAAGTGCGCTCAAAATCATAGTGACAGGTGCGACAGATGGATGTGACGTGGCACTAGGAAGCATCGAGGCAGCAGGAATCTGGAACAAAGAAGGCGTAAAGGTTGCCTGCGAATCAGATGATTCAAACAATAACGAAGACCAGGAAGACCAAAAAGAAAATCAAAAAGAAAATACAGATGATAATAAGTCAGAAAAGGAGCAAAAAACACCAGGTATCGGAACTGAGCTGTATGTTTATAAAGAAGATGAACTTACAGAAGAAGATCAGGCAGAAATTTACACAAAGTGGACAGCTTTTGCAGGAAGCTTGTCTGTCTCACCTCTTCTTTTAAATACAGAAGAAGCAAAGACAGATGAGGACAGCGAAAATATACGTATACGTGTATGGGAAAAGCTAAGCAGTGAGTTGACAGATCTTACAGTATTCGATAAGTCAGAGCCAAAGCCTGGTATTCCAGGCGGAATCACATTTACAAAGGAGAACGGATCATGGATGATTCGTTTTTGGCCAGGTCTTTTTGCCGAATACTATGAGTATGAAGTTGAGTATGAAACATATGAAAGAGACAGTAATAATCAGCCTGTTCTGGAAGATGGTCTTTTAAAGCGGATTAAGATTGGAAGTAAGAATGGAGAGATAACAGATAATTTCTTAGAACTGCCAGATGAATTAGAAGGACAAAAGGTTGACGCTGTTGTATTTCATGTAAGAGCCGTCAATAAAGAGGGAACATCTGAGTGGAGTACTGCGCAGGCGGCAGACGAAAGAATACAGCTGCCAGCTTTGTCATATCATCTGAGGCTTTGCAGCGAAAACACTAGTGTGTCAGATGATAAAGATAAGACAGCTTTGTATGAGATTGTAATTGACAACAAGGATGATTTTACGTCAATTACTGCTGGCGACAGAGAGTTAACAGTGACAGCTGTGTATTCATCAGCCGATTCGGATGAAGAAAAAAGTCAATCATCATCTGTAAAGTTTGGATGGGAAAAGACAGGACATATTGCAGTTACAAGTGAAGAGGCGATTACTATTAATTGTCGTGTGTCGTGTCAAGGTTATAAGAGCTCTACCTATTCAGAAAAAACATTTGATGTGCTGAGTGCAAATACTGTATGTGAAAACGAAGCGGTATTTGATGCTTCATTAAAGCCAGACAGAATGTATTCTGGTTTTAAAAACAAGGATGCATCTTTGTATCAGATTTTGGCAGGTCATGCACAAAAGAAGGAAATGGAGATTCAAACAGCGTTAGAGGCTGTTGATGAAGAACTTCAGGTACCGGTTCAGTATCAGGCATCAATAAAGAAATGCAGCACAGACAAGATGGAGCAGATGCATTTTGATACAGCTGACTGTACTGAAATGACAGTTGTTGCATATCCTGTTACCTTAATGTCAGGTCAGGTTGAGCTGGGTCATATTGTGTGTCAGGCAAATGGAAGCGAAAGTTGGAGTGCAGCAGATCTTCTTGCAGCGCAAGTGACAAATGATGGAGTTTCTGTTGCGCCAGAAGATCCTGCGTTTTCATCAGGTAACAGTCTGATTCATTCAGGAAAAGTTATGGATGGCTATGCGATTTTAGCAGAAGATGATGGCTACAGACTTTATTATTCACCTCTTTTGAAAAACAGCGCATTAATGCAGCACTCATCATCTGATCAGAGTCTGTACGGTGTTTGGCGCTATGAACTTACTCAAGAAGAAAGCGAAATTACACTTCCTGTATTGATTAGCGTAAATAAAAAGACAACAGATGATGATGAGATTGATGCTTCAAATGGCGCGCTTGTCATGTGGGATGCTGAAAGTGAGAAACCAAAGTATGAAGGTACATCATATGAAGTTAACGTTACAGCTTTATCGAAGACAAACGAGGAGGCGCTTTTACTATCAAAAGAAGAAATAGCTTCAGATGAAGAAACTTCATATTCGTGTCATGTCAGTGTGCCAGAAGACTGTGTAAGCCTGACTGTGCAGGTAAAAAGAGAAGGCATTACAGACAAAAATGGATTTACAATAAGCAGACCATCAACAAGTACACTTTCTGTGCGTATTAAAGAAGACGAATCAGAGCCAGAGACTGAAACAGAAAGTGAATCAGAAAGTGAATCTGAAAAGCCATCAGAGACTGAGACAGAAAGTGAATCAGAGTCAGAAAGCGAATCAGAGTCGGAAAGCGAATCTGAATCAGAGACACCGCCAGAGCCAGAACCTCTTGCAGCACCAGAGCTTTTTGTTTCAGATAAAAAGCAGGAATTTTTGTACCCGATTTTTGATCTGGACGAAAATGGAAACTGGAAGGATTCTGGAAGAAAGGCATCTGCATGGCAGGGAAGCATTTATTTTGATGTGGATGCGAATGAAGAAGGATGTGCAGGCTATAAGATCAATGTGCTGTCACTGCTTAAATCAAGGCAAATGACAAGAGATACACTTTTTTATCGCGATGCCTTTTCCTTTGAAATTGTAAAGGATGACAGTCAAGCAGGTTTTTATGTTCGCAGTATGCTTTCAACAAAGTCAGGCGGCTACACGATGGAGCAAAATGATACACAGGGTGGTCTTATTGGTGTATATGAGATGTATACAGACCGTTCAAATGGTATCTATACATATCTTATTCCATATTATGTTTCATGTGAAAGTAAGCAGGAAAAGGTCCTTGTATATGCATGGCTAAAGCAGACAAACACGACAGATGAAAATGGAGATATTCTTTCTGCCAGGTTTGAAGTGTTTGTGACAGATGGAGCAGCACCGCTTGGAGAGGCTTACATAGCAGACTTAGATTGTGCTGTAATGAGTGTGCAGGCACTTGCAGAGACAACGACTGCAGAGGGTGAACAAAAGCAGTGGTTAGATTCAGATGTGACAAGCCTTTATCGAGATAAAGGTACAGATGAATTTAAAAAGACACAGAAAGAAAAAGAAAAGATGGAGGATACTTTTTCTGATGCCAATGTAGAGCAATGTGACAATACAGGTTTTGCATATTGTTTTGCACAAGGAACTGGAATTAGTGAATATCTTGTTCAAACTATGCAGCAGCGTGTTACAAGGGAAGGAAAACAAACATGCACATATCGTTTGCTTCCTGTTTATTGGAAATATGATGCAGATGGTGTTCAAAAGAGATACAGTGTCTATTTACCAGAAAACGGTTATGCAGTGCCTTATACTGAGCAAGTCAATGGAAACGAGCCATATCTTTTATACGATCTTTCCATTTGCTTTGCATCGATGGATGAGATTGGCATAAGTGATTGGTCAAAGATTAGTGCAAGCGCACATGACGGTGATAATAAGACATTTGTACTTTCAAAAAATACAAGCCTTGGTCATTTGACAGCGCCAAAGTTTACTGGTTTGGCAGGTGAGAAAGAGAAAGCGTATACGCTTTTAGATCAAACTAATCAGCCTGTGTCAGAGATATTGGCAAAGACAAATGAAATTTCCTGGAGCTTAAACAGCGACTGGGAAAAGGCAGCAGGTTTTGATGCGACACTTTTCTTTAATTGTCAAGATGGTGAGACAAAAGAGATTACCTTTTATTGGAGGGCAGAGGATTGGATAAAGGATCCTGCTGCATGGGAAGCATCATATGGAAGCAGTTTGCTGGAGAAACTGACAGTTTGTGAAGCAGAAGAGGAAGAAACTACTGAGGAAGAATCGACAGAAGAAAAATCTACCGAAGAAAGCTCTGTCGAAGTTTCTTCAATCGAAGAAACTTCAAGTGAGAAGGCAACAACAGAAAGTGCGTCTAGTGAGCCTTCCACAACTATAGAGGCGACTTCTAAAGAAAGCATATCCTCAGAAGAAACAACGCAGACACAGGAGCAGGAAAGTACAACACCACTGCAAACACCAGAAGCGACAACACTTTTGCCATCATCAGAAACAGTGCCAACGTCTGCAGCAGAAAGCACAACACTAGAACAAGTCATAGAAACGCCGATGCAGCAGTCAGAAACATCACTGCCAGAGATACAGCAGACTATGGAGGAGGAATCACCAGCGCCGGTACAAGAGGCAAAGATTGAACGAAGGAATGTCATTTTGCGCGCAGCAGCACCGAGCTTAAAATCGTTTTTATTTGAAGTGAAAGCTGTGCTTACGATAACATCCACTGTTCTTACAGATGGAAGCACACAATATCAGTTTACTCTGACAGTTCCAAAGGAAGTGCCAGATGGATACACAGATGAAGAACAAAATAAACTGCAGCTGATGCAGCTTGATCATGTGGAGACAGTAGTCGTACTGCAGGATGAGGACAGCCCATATTATGGACAGATTGATGTAGAAATAATCAGCGAATAAATTAGAAAAAGCTCTCCTAGCTTCAAAAGAAGCTAAGGGAGCTTTTTTCTACTTTTTTTCTTTTGTCTTTTCCTGAAGTTTTGCATGTTCGTGCTCGGCATGCTCTGTCTGGCGTTCCATTTTCAGTTCCCAATGGATCAGGAATGTTAAAAGCGCACGCAGTACAATTACGGCTCCAAGAATACTCAGTTCCTCAATTGTATGGGAGACAACTGTTTTTAAAATCTCTCCTGCCATTTTAAATTCCAGAGACAGTGCCAGTGTTTCAGCCAGATCAATCTTTACTCTTGTATCATCGGAATTTAGACCGGAACGTATAAATTTGATAAATGATTTTATCGTTCCATAGGCGACAATAAAGACGCCGATCAGCTCCAGTATTGGAACAAGATATGAAATGACCCCTTCAAGAATAAAATCAAGAAATTCTGCCGACATAAAGAAATCCTCCTGTGTATACTTAACATCCGTCATAGTATACATAGGAGGAAATAGCAAATGATTTTTTATTCAAAATGAACATCAATTACCATGACTTCGCTATTTGTTCCAACACGAATGTCGGGTCCGTAGACACCAATGCCGGAAGTGACAAAGCTGTACATGCTGTCAATCATTTTCATGCCCCAGTAATTTTCCCACACAAACGGTTGAACAATCGTCAGTGGGAAAAACTGGCCGGCATGTGTGTGACCAGAAAGAACTATATCAACACCGTGCGCATTGTAATCAGACAGATGATCAGGTTCATGGCTTATCACAAAAAGCGGCATAGATGGATCAAGATTCTTTGTGAGTTCATCAAGAGAAGCACGTTTTTTTGTTCCATTTCCGGTGCGTTTTTCATCAAGACGTCCAGTAAGATAAAAGCTGTTGTCTATTATTGCTGTCTCATCCTCAAGCACGCTAATATTACTTTTTTCAAGAAATTCATACATGCGCGGATCGCGCGGTGCATTTTTTGAAGAAATTGGAAAACCGGCAATCAATGTCTCTGTCACATCATGGTTTCCAAATACGGCATATGCTCCGTAAGTGCTGTTTATCTGTGACAGGAGCATTTCAAGACGCTCTGGATTATCAAGTGCATCGAAATTATTATCAAAAATATCTCCTGCAATCACAACAATATCAGCATTCTCGGAATTAATTGTATTAACCATGTCCTCAATCTGGGAGCAGCCAACACTGTAGCCAAGATGAAAATCTCCAAGTAAAATCATTCGTAAATCTGTCAGATTGCCGGCACTTTTTTGAATAGTGGCTTTATAGTGGGCGGTAGTCAGCATCTTTGCGTGAAAGCATCCATATACGGTAAAGCTGATACTAAGTAAAATGACAAGAAAGCCAAGTATAGTGCGAAGAAATACAGAATACAACAGATGCTTGATTGATTTTATATGACGTGAAGCAAGATTTAGAAGCAGCAAAAAAAGATCAGCTGTGAGAGTAAAGAAAATCAGATAAATTAAGAAGCCAATCCAATAATTGCTGAATCGTAAAATCAAGAGCTGATAATCATTTTCAGGAAGAAATTTCCCTAAAAAAATGCTGGCAGCAAAGATTAATATTAGTCCGCACACAATAATGTTAAAGGCGCGGCGCTTTGGAAGATATATTTTTTTTGTCCATCTGCAAAATGACCACATAACGTAGCAGCAGAGGGTTATATACACAGTTAGCATGAACCATTTCAGCATAGGCGTTACCTTAACCTTTTTTGAGTGATCGTGTTGTGCCGCCATCCTCGAAAGTCACTGGAAGAAGTGTCAGGCTAGGGATCATAGAACGATCCTCTGTTGTGATAATTTCTACACATTTTGCGGCAAGCTGCGGCAGTGGTTGGCACATTGAGGAGACAAAAAGATCTTCTTTTAACCCACCAAATTTGCGGATACCGTCAAAACCAATAAGCTGTACATCTTCTGGGACACGGTATCCTTCCTTTTGCAAAAGCTTCTTGAATAGATAACCGTGATAATCTGTATGACAGAAAACTCCGTCAAAGGAAAGAGAGCCATCTGATTTTTTATGCTTATCAATAAATTGCTTCATCATGTCAATGAAATTATCACAATCTTCCATGTCAAGAAAGTCTGGAGTTATATGATATTTTTTACAGGCAGCCAAATAGCCATCTTTTCGCTTGTCAGATTCTCCAGGGAAGATAGAATGAAAACGAATGTATACTGGATGGCGACAGCCAAGCTCAAGCAGCTTTTCAATAGCCATCATGCTGCCATTATAATTATCTGATCCAACTCGAGGAATGTTGCGGTTTTCAAAGAAGCGGTCGAAGACAACAATCGGAATATCAGGATTGATAAAATTTCCAATATCTGAGTAGGTCAGTGCAACAATTCCGTTAACTTTATTTTGCGTTGCCAGATTTAAATAAGCAATCTCCTTTTCAGGAATACCATCTGAGCAGCAAAGCATTGTTTTTAATCCTTTTTTGTATAAGGCATCCTCAATATAATCGGTAAGGGCTGCAAAAAAAGGATTTAGCATGTTGGGAATAATCACGGCAACTAGTCCTGTTTTTTTTGTTTTTAATCCTCGTGCATAGGTATTTATTTCATAGTGGAGGCTGGCAATGGCAGCTTCCACTTTCTTTTTATATTCCTCGCGCACAGTAATTCCGTTAATAACTTTAGATACGGTGCCAAGTGAAACTCCAGCCTCCTTAGCAACGTCTTTCATAGTGGGCGCGTTTGTTTTTGTCATAAAGATCCTCCTGAAACAAGATATTAATGAATAGTATATCATAATTTATTTATAAATAGTATACCACAAAAATATGAAACGTTATATTGTTACATACGCACAAAAGCAAGACGATAAAATTGAATATACTGCATATAAATGAGAAAAATACAAGGAAAATAGTTGGCAATATGAAAAAACATAACTATAATAAAAATGCAAACATGAAACGTTTCAAGTAACACTCAAAGTATAAAGAAAGAAGGGAAGAGCATGAAGAAGGCAAAACAAGGAGCAGTGCCTGTTCCGAAGAAAAATCTGTGGAAGCAAATCGCAAAGCATTGGGAGTTTTATGTGCTGCTGCTTCCAGGCATCATTCTGACAATTATTTTTAAATATGTTCCAATGTATGGTGTACAGATTGCTTTCCGTGATTACAATCCAGTTGGAGGCTTTTTTGGAAGTCCGTGGGTAGGATTGAAATGGTTTGAGCGTTTCTTTAATAATTATAACAGTATGCGAATGATTAAAAATACGGTAGTGTTGAGTCTTTACAGTATTTTGTGGACATTTCCAATTCCGATCATACTGGCACTTTTAATCAATCAGGTGAAGTGGAAAAAGTTCCAGCGTGTTTCGCAGACGATACTCTATGCACCTCATTTTATTTCAACAATGATCCTGTGTGGTATGCTTCGTATTTTCCTTTCTCCATATGGAGGACTGATCAGTACAATCATTCAGGCATTCGGCGGAAAAGCAACTAACTTAATTGACTCTGCAACTGCATTTCGTACCATCTACATTTCATCTAGTGTATGGCAGGACGCAGGTTGGGGAACAATCATTTACATTGCAACATTATCAAGCGTAGATGCGTCACTGCATGAAGCTGCAAGAGTGGATGATGCGACACCGCTTCAGAGAATCTTCTATATTGACATTCCTGAACTTATACCTGTTATTGTAATTCAGCTGATTATGTCGTTTGGAAACTTGATGAATGTCGGATTTGAAAAGGCATATCTGCTTCAGACAAGCTTAAACAAGGCAACATCAGAAATTATCGCAACTTATGTATATGAGCAGGGTCTTTTGAAGGCAATGTACAGTTTTTCAACAGCAGTTGGATTGTTTAATACTGTTGTTAATATAGTGTTGCTGGTTGTGGTGAATACAGTATGTAAACGCCTGTCAGATGTGAGCTTTATTTAAAAGGGGGAATAAGATATGGCAAGCAATATGAAAATAAAAAAGAAATCTTCCGAGAAGACATTTGACATTATCAATGGTGCGTTTTTATTGATTCTTGTTATTTTAGTAGCGTATCCGCTGTATTATGTATTAATTGCGTCAATTTCTGATCCATATGAGGTTTATGCGGGAAAAACATTCTTATTGCCTTCGAAGATCACATTTGAGGGTTACAAGAGAGTATTTAAAGAAAACTCAATTGCAGGCGGCTATCTGAATAGTATTTATTATACTGTTCTTGGAACAGTAGTATCTGTTGCACTTGTATT
>ENA-ORUQ01000923-ORUQ01000923.1-human-gut-metagenome-genome-assembly--contig:-NODE-923-length-30519-cov-7.110754_pt1 | contig 30519 bp, 30 predicted proteins | sample MGYA00242081_ERZ509211 | MGnify/ENA primary metagenome ERZ509211 (study PRJEB26280, sample SAMEA2338785) | human gut metagenome | biome: human gut; feature: human-associated habitat; material: faeces...
ATTCAATTATACTACTTGAATCACTTTTTTTCTATATTATTTTTGTTTCACATCATTTGTAACACTACAGTAAATTGTTTTTTATGTTTTTTTACCTTGTTACTCTCTATTTTTTCACGTTCTATTATTGATTTTTTATCATTTTGCTAGTTCTTTTATGATTTCTCCATAATCTTTTGCTATTAAAATGGCTGTACCTGCTACTAATATATTAGCTCCTGCTTTTTTTACACTGTCCATTGTTCTTAAATTTATTCCACCATCTGCTTCTATATCTATTTCTAATTGATTTTCATCAATATATTTTTTTAGTTTTTCAATCTTTTGAACCATTTCTGATAACATTGTTTGTCCTCCTTTTCCTGGTTCAACAGTCATTACAAGTACTACATGTATATATGGTAAAAATTCATATATTTCTTCTATTGGTGTTTCTGGTTTTACACTAATTCCAACTTTTGCATGTGCATCTTTTATTCTATTTATGTTTTTCATTACTTCTTCTTTGTTTGTGCATGCTTCATAATGAAATGTAATTATATTTGGTTCTACTGCTTCAAAGTCATCTATTGCTTTGGCTACATCTTCTACCATTAAATGGACATCTAATGGTAAATTTGATATTCTTTTTATGTATTCTGCATATCTTAGCATCTTCTCATATGTGTTTTTTTCTACAAATTTTCCGTCCATTACATCTATATGGAAATAATCTGTTTTTGCTTTTTCTAATGCTAAAAATGTTTCCGCTTCTTTTGTGTTTTGTACTGATAATATTGATGTTGATACTTCTACCATTTTCTTTTCTCCTTTTCTTTTAATTGTTCATATATTTTGCAAAATCTTTCATATCTTTCTGGTGATATTTTTCCTTCTTCTATTGCTTTTTTTATTCCACATTTTTCTTCTTTTATGTGTGTGCATCCTATAAATTCACAATTTTGTATATATGGTTTGAATTCTATAAAATATTTTTCTAGTTCTTTTGATTCTATCTCTGATATTTCAAATGTTGCAAATCCTGGAGTGTCTGCTATATATGTGTCTTTTTCTATTTCATATAATTTTATTGTTGTTGTTGTGTTTTTTCCTCTTTTGTTTTTTTGACTTATTTCTCCTTCTTTTGTTAGCTCTTCTTTAAATATTCCATTTATTAATGTTGATTTTCCTACTCCTGAATTTCCTGAAAATGCGTTTATATTTTTGCTTAATGCTTGTTTTAATTCTTCTATTCCTTTTTTCTCTTTTGCTTGTGTTTCTATTACTTTATATCCTATTTTCTCATATGTTTCTTTTATTTTTTCCATTTGTTTCTTTTTGTCTAAGTCTATTTTATTTAATACTATTACAATTTTTACTTTTAAATATTCTGCAAATGCTATTTGCTTGTCTAATAATAATAAATCTGGCTTTGGGTCTTTGCTTGATACTACTAATATCATTTGTGTGATGTTTGCTAGTTTTGGCCTTTTTATATATACTTTTCTTGGTAATATTTTTTCTATTGTTCCTTGTTCATTGAATTCTACATTGTCTCCTACTATTGGTGTTGTTTCTTCTTTTTTTAGTTTTCCTCTTGGTATTAGGTTATATTTTTCTCCGTTTTCTTTGTTTATTGCTTTATATAAATTTGAGCCTATTTCTATTATTACTCCTTGCATTTTTGGTTCCTTATTTTTTATATTTAGGTTTTTTTAGGTTATGCCTATAAACCTTGTCAGATTTATTGAAAGGAATGGATATTTCCATTCCTTTTTGTATATAATTTTATTCTGCTGTGTATGATGGATTTGTTTCACTGAATTTTATTTGTCCTTGATTTTTTAGTACTCCATCTATATATACTTTTACATTTGATACTCCTGTTCCTTTGGCTGTTCCTGCATTTATGTTTGTTAATGTTGGGTCTACTGTTTCTGAATAGATTGTATCATTTTCTACTTTTACTTCTACTTTTACCTTTTTTACTTTTTTCTCTGTTGTTGTATTTGTTACATTTGTTGTATTTTTTGCAGTTGTTTCTTCATATTCTACTTTTCCACCTAATAATGATTTTACGTTTACTGTTATTTTTGCTGTTTTTAATTCTGCTAATTTATTTACTGTTAGTGTAACTGTTGTTCCTTCGTCAGCAACTTTTCCTGTGTCTAGGCTTTGTTTTAATACTGTTCCATTGTCTTTTGATGTGTTTTCTTCATATCCTACATTTACTTTAAATCCTATTCCTTCTAGTTCTGATTTTGCTTGTTCTTCTGTTTTTCCTATTACACTTGTCATTGTTATTTGCTTAATTCCTGTGCCTTTACTTACATGTATTTTTACAGAATCTCCTGCAGAAACCTCTGTATTTTCTTCTGTGTCTTGACTTATTACATATCCTTCTTGAACTTTTTTGCTTGTTTCTTCAACTACTTCTGCTTTTAAGTTTGCATCTTCTAATGCTTGAATTGCTTCGTCTTGTGCCATTCCTACAACCTTTGGTACTGTTGCTTTTTCTGTTCCTTTACTTATTACTACTTTTACTGTACTTCCTTGTTTTACTGAATGGTATTTTTCAAAATATGCTGGGTCTTGACTTATTATATGTCCTTCTTCTACATCTTTGTTGTATTCTTCTTTGTCTACTTCATATTTTAATTTGGCATCTTCTATTTGTTTTTGTGCTTCTTCTTTTGTTAGTCCTACTACATTTGGTAAGTCTACTTCTTTTGGATTTGTTATATTTAGTACAATCATTGTTCCTCCAAATGCTAGGAAAAATAGTAGTATCATTCCTATTACAATACTTAGCTTTTTGTGTTCTTTTATCCAGCCCTTAAGGCCTTTTTCTGCTTTTTCTTGTCTATTTCTTTGATTTGTTGTATTTTCATAATCTTCTAGTGATATTTTTTGTGTTCTTGCTGTTGCGTCATAGTTTTCTTCTACAAAGTCTCCATCTGGATTTTTTAGTGCTTCTTTTAAGTCTTGTAATAATTCCATACTTGTTTGATATCTTTGCATTGGGTCTTTTCTTAATGCTTTTATTATTATTTTATTTATTGATTCTGGTATGTTTGGATTTAGCTCTATTGGTGGTACTGGTTCTTCTTGCATGTGTTTTAATGCTACTGATACTGGTGTGTCTGCATCAAATGGGACTTGACCTGTTAGCATTTCATACATTACTACTCCTAGTGAGTATATATCTGATTTTGCGTCTGTAAAGCCTCCTCTGGCTTGCTCTGGTGAAAAATAGTGCACTGACCCTATTGTTGTTCCAAATGCTGTTATTGTTGAATTTGATACTGCTTTTGCTATTCCAAAGTCTGTTACTTTTGCTATCCCATCTTCTGTTATTATTATGTTATGTGGTTTTATGTCTCTATGTATTATGTTGTTTCTATGTGCCATGTCTAATGCTGATGCTATTTGCATTGCTACATTTATTGACCATTTCCATGGTAATGGGCCATCTTCTTCAACTATTATTTCTTTTAGTGTTTTTCCTTGTATAAGTTCCATGACTATATAGTATATTCCATTGTCTACTCCTACATCATATATAGATACTATATTTGGATGTGTTAGTCTTGCTGCTGATTGTGCTTCTGTTTCAAATCTTCTTATAAATTCTTCGTCTGTTGTGAATTCGTCTCTTAATACTTTTACTGCTACATTTCGGTTTAAAACTACGTCTTTTGCTTTATATACTATTGCCATTCCGGCCGTTTCCTACTTTTTGCAATATTTCATAACGGTTTCCTAATAGTTTTCCCTCTAACATCATATAAATTTCATTCCTTTCGTTTCTACCAATCTGACTTTTTTGTAACTTGCTGAAAATTTAAGGATTTTTTTCAGATTGTTCTTATATATTTTTTATAACTACTACTGTTATGTTATCATATCCACCATTTTCATTTGCTTTTCTTACAAGTTCTACTGGTGCTTGTTCTATGTTTTCCATTGCCATTTTATATATGTCGTCTTGTTTTACCATATTGCTTAATCCGTCTGAACACATAACTAGTATATCATCTTTTAAAAATCCTCTTACCATTACATCTGGCTCTATAAAGGCATTACATCCTAATACTTTTAATAATATGTTTTTTTGTGGATGCTTTTCTGCTTGTTCTGGCGTTATGGTTCCATCTTTTACTAGTTTTTGTACATAACTGTGATCTTGTGTTAGCTTTCTTATTATTGCTTTTCTTATTCTATATATTCTGCTGTCTCCTATATGTCCTATAAATACTCTATTATTATATATTAGTGCTATTTCTAATGTAGTACCCATTCCTTCTAGTTCTTTGTTTTTTTGTGCTTCTTCATATACACACATATTTGCATATTCCATACTACTTGCTACTAATTGTATTATACTTTCTTTGTCTTTTTCTATTTCTTTAAAGTTGTTTAATATATATTTTTTGGCTTTTTCTACTGCTAGCTTGCTGGCTATTTCGCCTCCACTTGCTCCTCCCATTCCGTCTGCTAATATATATAATTGTACTTCGTCTAATGATTCTGATATTGAATAGTAATCTTCATTTTTTTCTCTTATTTTTCCAACATCTGACCTTGCATATGCTTTTATCATTTTTTCACCTCGTTTTTTCTTTCTTCTTTATATCACAAATATCATTTTTTTGCAATATTTTTGTTATTTTAATTCTTTTTTTGATATTTTGAATTTTACAGTTATTTTTTATTTATATGTTAATTATTTTTTTGCATTATTTTTAAAAAAACTATTGACAAGTTCTTTTTCTAATAGTATAATAACGGAGTGCTAAGTACTTACGTATTTGCATATGGGTAGGTGGCCGAGTGGCTAAAGGCGGCAGACTGTAAATCTGTTCTCATTTGAGTACGAAGGTTCGAATCCTTCCCTGCCCACCAAAAAGTTGAAATTTTAACCGATTTCAGCTTTTTTTATTTTTATTAAAAATTACTTGTAAGTATTGATATTACTATATTAATATAATATAATATAATAAAAAAAAGAGGAGGGTTTATATGAAGAAGTTATGTGCAATTTTTTTAAGTATTATTATAATTTTAATTATTATTCTTTCAATTGTAACAATTAAATACTTAAAATTAAGAGACCAAGTATATGAATATTTTGGAAATTATGAATTTACTTATTATAATGAAACATCGGAACAAAACAAATAAAAATATAACAAGAGGTACTTGCAAGTACCTCTTGCCAAACTCGAGCATACAAGATAGTCAATTAACGGTTAGTTTTGATAAACAAGTAAAGAAATAGTTGTACTTTTATCATATCTTTTGTTAAATTGTACAAGATATTTCTTGCTGTTACAATTAGTTTTTACTTTGACATCTCTTTCCCCTGGTCCAAATGTTGTGGAATAGATTTTTGAATATGTTCCTAACAAATTTGTTTCATATACTTGCATAGAAACTTCTTCATTGTTTTTAATCTAAACATTAAGATTTGAACCTTTTTCTGGAGTTACAGGTGCATTGTAAACATTGCTTGGCATGTTGTAATTTTCCACATACCATAATCCTTTAGAAGTTGCCCTTGTAGAAATTTGATTTGAAACTTCATTAAGTGCAACGATTGAACTTGTCGAAGTGTCAACAGATTCAGCAGCAAATGCGGTTGTTGTTACTCCGAAAAGCATTGCTAAACTACATACTAACGCTAGAATTTTTTTCATTTTGTATTCCTCCTTATGATGTTTACTAACATGTATGCTCTTGTTTGTGCATTTTGGAACTAATTATAACTCTTATGAGTTGGTTTTTTTTTGCATATTTTTTGTTTTCTTGCAAATACTATCTTAAGAATAATATTTTAAGGAGTTGGTATTATGAATAATTCTGATGGTAATCAAAATTTGAATATTTTAGATGAAGTTAACAAAGGTGCTACTATGGGAATAAATGCTATAACTTATGTTTTTCCTAAGGCTAAAGATTCTGATTTTAAAAAGGTTTTAAATGTTGAGCGTAACAAGTATGAGAAAATTTCTGAGAGGGTTAATGATTTGTATTCTAATTATAGCCAAAAAGAGCCTCATGAGACTAATACTATGGAAAAGATGATGACGTGGTATGGTATTCAGATGAACACTCTTAAAGATGACAGTACTTCTAAATTGTCTGAGTTGCTTATGCAAGGTACTAATATGGGTATTATTGAAGGTAGGCGTTTGATTAATCAAAATACTTACATTGCTCAAGATGTTAAGGATATTTTAAATGATTTTGTTGTTATGCAAGAAGATAGTGTTGAGACTTTAAAAAAATATTTATAAAATTTTTCATAAATTTATAAATGCACAAAATTCTCTTTTTTAATTTTGTGCTTAATCAATGATGTGGACTTTAACATTTTTATTCTGTTAAAGTTCGCTTTTTATTTCTTTGCTTCCTTTTATCATTATTTTTGTTGCTTGTAATATTGTAAATTTTTCTTTATATAATTTATATTTTCTTATTACATATTGTATTATTAATATCCAATATGTTTTTGGTGCAATTTTTTTAAAAATTGCTCCTTGGTCATATAAGTATTTTTCATTTATTCCATTAAACCAACTGCTTTTTTTGGATTTGGCTATTCCTATTTTTTCGTTTTTTAATTCTAGTGTTGACATTAATACTTCTACTGTTTCCATGCTTTTATCCTCTCTTTTTTAGTATCTTGTATTTTTTGACTTGCTTTATTTTTTTATCTTTTTTTATTTATTGATTATAGACTTTCTTGGTTTCAAAAAAATAAAAATTATTTTTAAATTTTTTTATTTTTTCTATTGACATCTTTATAAAAATATTGTATACTAACAAAGTGCTAAGCAATATTAGTCATATGCTCCCTTAGCTCAGTTGGTCAGAGCAACCGGCTCATAACCGGTGGGTCCAAGGTTCGAATCCTTGAGGGAGCACCAAAAAATACCAGATTAACTGGTATTTTTTTTTGCTATTTAATTTTTAAATTTCAGAAAGTTCAGTGAATTATATTATAATAAAAAATAAGGTGTTTTTTGAGTCCGTCCCCAAAAACACCTTATTTTTTATTCTCCTCTACCTTCTGGTAAAGCTGGATAGTCTAAAACTACTCTAATTTTCATAACGTATTTAATTGTTCTAACCAATTTACTATTTTTAAATCTTTGCCATAATGATGGCTTTTTAACTTTTTCTGGCTTTTGTTCTTCAATAACTTGTACTTGTTCAACTTGTTGCTCAGAAACTTCTTGTTGTGCTTGTACATTTTCTTGAACTTTTTTAACTTCTTCAGCCTTTTGAATATTTTCTGCTTTTTTAGATTTTTTAGTTTTTACTGCTTTTACTTGTTCTACTGGTTGTTCTTTGATTTCTTCTATTTGTTCAACTTGTTCTACATTTTCTTCTTGTTGTGTTTCTTGTGCTGTTATATCAACTGGTGTTGGGATTGATTTTAATGCATCTGCTACTTCTATTCCTATATAGCTTAATGCTTTTGATCTATCCTCTATTCTTTCCATATCTATTTCTATATGTAAATTTGATTCCAAGTTATTTACTCGTGCATGTAACAATTTCATCGCATCTTGATAGTTTTGTGATGTTTCTGTTTTTGTTTTTCCTAAAACCATTAATGTTTCTGTGATGTCTTCTGAAAATGTTTCTTCTGCTTCTTTTACTTGTTCTTTCCAATTTTCTTCTTTATTTTGTACTGTTTCTATTAATTCTTTTAATTGGCCTGCTAATGCAATGTTTTGCTCTCTTTGACGAATTAATTCTTCTATCTTTTTTGTGTTTTCTTCAAATTGGTTTGTTGCATATTCAACTAATCCATAGGCAGCATTGTATACACTGCTTGGAAAATTCTTCTTTTTAGGATATTCGTTTAAATATGTTTTTATTGATTCTACTAAATCTTTGAAATATGTATCTTCTTCTAATTGTACTATTTGTTTTTTACTGTTTGGATTTATTAATTTTTGAACTTTATCTATATTGGATAAAATCTTTTCTTCCGTGATTACCATACTCACGTTTACTATGCCAGATCTAGACAATGTAAACAACCTCCTTCATCCTACGCTAAAACGCTTATTATTCTTACAACATTTATTATACATGAATTTACAAAAAACTACAAGTACCTTAATAATATTTTTGTTTACATTTTTGTTACAGTAATATTACAAAAATGTTACATTAGTTAAATATTTTTATTAAGCTACTTGTATTTTTTATATTATATTGTTTATTAATGTTTTCTTTTGTTTTTTCTACTACAATACTGTTTTCATTTCTTCGTGTCTTTTGATTTTTTGTGTTGTTGTTTTTATTAGTTCTTTGTCTGTTACTATTATATCTCTTATATATTTATATGCAGGCATTGCTTTATTCATTTTTTTGACTTCTTGCCATATTGTTTCTTTTATATCTTCTGCGTTTTCTACATTATAAGCTTCTTTTACTAATTCTTTGTCATAAACAATTTTTGCACAAATTTTGTAATCTCCTGTGCCATCTGGTCTTCCATATACAAAGCTTTCTTTTACACCTTCAATTTTATTTACAAGTGCTTCTAATTCTTCTGGAAAGATATTTTTTCCATTTTGCAATACTATTACATATTTTTTTCTTCCTGTTATAAAGATATATCCATCTTTATCTATTTTTGCTAAGTCTCCTGTATGGAACCATCCTTGTTCATCAATTGCTTCTTTTGTTGCTTCTTCATTGTTATAATATCCTAACATTACAGATGGTGCTTTTGCTACTAATTCTCCTATTCCTTCTTCATTTGGTTCAAATATTTTTACATCTACACTTGGGAAGGCTTTTCCTATTGAACCTAATCTTCTGTATTTATCATCTTCTGCTGCTATTACTGGTGATGTTTCTGTTAGTCCATACCCTTGATATACGCAAAATCCTAAATCTGTGTATCCTTTTTCTATTTCTGGATCTAATGCTGCTCCTCCTGCAACCATTAATCTTAAATCTTCTCCTAATGATTGGTGTATTTCATTAAATAGTTTTGCCCTTACATCAATTCCTATTTTTCTTAACGCATTACTTATTTTTACACCTTTTTGGACTTTTTCCCATTTTCCTTGTTTCTTTATTGCTTTTACTACTTGTTTATATATTCCTTCATAAAGTGCTGGTACTGATATCATTGCTGTTATTTTGTATTCTTTTATGTTTTCTGCAATATGTCTTATTCCATCACAAAATGTTATTTTACATCCTTTTGATATTGGATATAAAAATCCTACTGTTGATTCAAATGTATGGTGTAATGGTAAAAATGATAGCATTACATCTTCTTCTTTTAATTTTATTACAGATGCTATATCCATTAAATTACTTACTATATTTTTGTGTGATAGTTTTACTGCTTTTGACATTGCTGTTGTTCCTGATGTAAATAACATTATTTGCATTTCTTCTGGATTTATTTTTGCATCTAGAAATTCTCTATTTCCATTTTCTAATATTTTTCTTCCATCTTGTACAAGTTGTTCCATTGAATATACTTTTTCTTCATTTTCTTTTAAATCCATTGATATATAATAACGTAATTTTGTGTTTCCTTTTTCTTGAATTTTTGCCATTATTTCATCATATTTTTTTGAGTAAAATATTGCTTCTACTTCTGAACGTATTATTAGACTTTCTATTTCGTTTTCTGGTAATGCTTTATCTAATGGTACCACTACTCCTGTTCCTGTTACTGTTGCAAGATATGCTACTCCCCATTCATAACGGTTTTCTCCTATTACTGCTATTCTCTTATCTTTTAGTCCCATATTTATTAGCTTTGTTCCTAATGCATTTATTTCTTCTCTAAATTCTTTGTGTGTAATTGTTTTAAATTCGCCTTTTTTATCTGTTCTTATCATATATGCTGGTCTATCACCATATTTTTCTCCAGAGATTTTTAACATATCTTTTAAGTCTGTATATTTGTCAAATTCATGTATTGGTTTTCTCATTTTACCCACATTCCCCTTTTATTTTTATTTTGTTTTTAGTCCTTCTATTACTGTCCTTTCAAATTCTTTATATATTTTTGTTATATCAAATGTGTCTTGATTTCGCAATTTATATACTAGTGTTGAACATATTAGTCCATAAATTTCAGATGCTATTGCTTTTGGATCTCCTTGTTTTATTTCTCCTTTATTTATTCCTTCTTTAACTATTTTTTCTATTTTTTCTATGTATTCATAAACATGCATCTGGCACTTTTGGTTTCTGGCTTCTTTTCCATAAAATTGGCTTAATAGTATTGTTATTAAGTTTTCATATTTTTGTACTATTTTTATTTCTATTAATACTATTGCTTTTACTTTGTCTATATAATTTGTGTATTTTGATGTTTTTATGTCTATACTGTTTTGCAATAGTTTTATTCCTTCTTCTACTAAAAAGTTGAATATTTCTTCTTTACTTGAAAAATGATAATATAATGTTCCTTTTGCTACTCCTACTGTTGCTGTTATTTCTTCTATACTAGTTGCATCATACCCTTTTTCGGCAAATAGTTTCATTGATGTTTCGAATATTTTTCTTTTTGTTTTGTTCACTTTTAATCACTTTCCTTCCCTAAAGTGCAAATTTTTCCCTTTGTTTTGTTTCTTCTCGTGACTTTTTTCTATTATATATTTTTTTGCTAAATATTGCAAGACTTTGAGAAAGTTTTGTACTAGGTGTTCAGGGAGGAGGCTGATGTTTTTGGGGACGGAGCAAAAACATCAGCCTCCTCCCCCAAAAACATTATTTTTAAAATTTTTCTTTACTTTTTTATAAAGATACTATAAAATAAGTTTATTAAAAAAAATATTGGGAATAATAAAGAAAAAATGGAGGAAAAACGAATGAAAAACAAGAACGAATTATCTTTTAAAGATTTAAAAATGACATGTAACGAAAAATTATTTAATTTTACAACTACAGAAGAATTGGAAGGGTTGCAATCTGGTATTGGACAAGATCGTGGTATAAAAGCTCTAGAGTTTGGTTTGCAAGTAAATGTTAAAGGTTATAACCTGTATATTGAAGGACCAAGTGGTGTTGGTAAAACTATGTATACCAAAAATTATCTTGATAAAATTTCTAAAAAAGAAAAAGTTCCAAGTGATTGGTGTTATATTTATAATTTTAATAATCCTAATAATCCTATTGCTGTTTCTTTGCCTGCTGGTCAAGGTAAAGAATTTAGAGATAATATGGATGGTTTTATAAAGGAAATTAAAAAAGATATTAAAAAGACTTTTAATGCTGATGATTTTGAGAAAGAAAAGGCTTCTATCAAGCAACAATTTGAGGAAAAACGTTCTGCTCTTTTGGAAAAGCTAAATAAAGATGCTTTAAAATTTGATTTTCAAGTTAAAGCTTCTCAAAATGGTATTTATATGATGCCTATAGTTGAAGGTAGAGTTGTTGAAGAAGATGAATTTAATCAATTAGAAGATTCTATTAAACAAGAATATGAAAGTAAGTCTGCAGTTGTTCAAGAACAAATTATGACAGTTATTGGTCAAATTAAAGAAATTGAGAGACAGTCTGATAAGAAAATTTCAGAATGGCAATCTAATATTGCTCTTTTGACTATTAGTGCTCATATTAATTTCTTGAAGTCAAAATATAAACGTAATAAAAAAATTAATGCTTTTTTAAATGATGTTAAACAAGATGTTTTAAAAAATGTTTCTTATTTCTTGGAAGAGGATAAAATATTGGAAGCTCAAAATTCTAATCAACCTGGAAATCCTGCTAATAGAGTTACTGACCCTTCTCTAAATTATCGTGTTAATTTGTTTGTGGATAATTCTAATAAAGAAGGTAGTCCTGTTATTATGGATTCTAATTACTCATATAGCAATATTTTTGGTGCATTGGAATATGAGAATTATTATGGTGCTTTAAAGACTGATTTTACTATGTTAAAACCTGGACTTCTACATCAAGCTAATGGTGGTTATATAATTTTTCAAGCTAAAGATTTATTATCTAATCCTGCTTGTTATGAGGCCTTAAAAAAGGCTTTACGTGTTAAAGAACTTGGTATTGAGGCTGTTCCTGAGCAACGTTCTTCTATGGTTATGATTTCTTTAAGACCTGAACCTATTCCTTTAGATTTAAAGGTTATTTTGATTGGTAATAGTCAAATTTATCAAACTCTTTTGGCTATGGATGCTGATTTTAAAAAGTTGTTTAAAATCAAAGTTGAATTTGAGGATGATGCTCCTTTAAATGCTGAAAATGCTAATAAATTGGCTAGAATTATTCATGGTTTCTGTGAGCATGATAATCTTCCTCATTTGGATAAAGGTGCTATGTGTAAATTAATTGAATATGCTTCTAAATTGGCTGGTAGCCATTCTAAAGTTTCTACTCGTTTTGATGATTTGATTCAAATTGTTGGTGAGGCTGCTACTTGGGCAAAATTGTCAAGGTCTAAGGTTGTTACTAGTGAATTTATGGATAAGGCTTTAAAAGAACAAATTAATCGTGTTAAAAAATATGATGCAAAATATATGGAAATGATTAAAAATCACTCTTTACTTATAGATACTGATGGCTACAGGGTTGGTACTTTAAATGGTTTGACTGTTTTGACTGTTGGTGATTATACTTTTGGTAAACCTGCTAAAATTACTGTTAATACTTATACTGGTAAAAATGGTATTGTTAATATAGAAAGAGAAGTTGATTTGTCTGGCTCTTCTCACTCAAAAGGTGTTTTGATTTTAACTGGTTATTTGGGTGAAATGTTTGCTCAAGATATTCCTCTATGCTTAACTGCTAGTATCTGTTTTGAACAATTATATAATGGTGTTGATGGTGATAGTGCTTCTAGTACAGAATTATATGGCTTGCTTTCTAGTTTGTCTGGTATTCCTATAAATCAGGCTATTGCTGTTACTGGTTCTGTAAATCAAAAGGGTCAAATTCAACCTATTGGCGGTGTTAATGAAAAAATTGAAGGCTATTTCCAAATCTGCAAAATGCGTGGTTTAGATGGCTCTCACGGTGTTATGATTCCTATTCAAAATGTTGATAATTTGCAACTTTCTGATGATGTCGTTGAGGCTGTTAGAGATGGTTTATTCCATATCTATTCTATTTCTTCTATTGAGGAAGGTATCGAGGTTCTTACTGGCGTTCCTGCTGGTAAAAAGGATTCTTCTGGTCACTTTCCTTCTGGTACTGTTAATGATTTAGTTTATAAAAAACTTAAGGCTTATGCTAATATCGTTGGCGGTTCTAGTAAATTTTAATTTAAAATTCTTTTTGGGACGAAGGAAAAAGGGACTGTAAAAAAGTCCCTTTTTTATTTTTCGGTTATTTGTAGCTTTTTCATTCGGTTATTTGTGGGTTTTTCGTTCGGTTATTTGTGGGTTTTTCGTTCGGTTATTTGTGGATATCTTTAAAAATTGGAAGTTACATTTCCACAATTACCTCATTTACTCTACCATCATCAACCAGCAAAATCTCCTTATTCAATACTTCTTCGCCATTTACCAAAACTTTATTAACTCCAAAACACTTACCATTAGGATTTCTCACCTTAATATTATATATACTTCTACCAAACTTATACCTCATACTAAACTCTTGCCAATCCTTAGAAATACAAGGATTAATCCTAAGCACATTATTCTCAACCTTAAACCCTAAAATATACTCAATTCCAGCCTTATAAAACCAACTTGAAGAACCTGTATACCACGTCCAACCTCCACGTCCTGCAAGATTTGAAGCTCCATAAACGTCAGCTGCAATAACATAAGGTTCAACTTTATATTTATTTGCTGCCTCTTTTGTTTTAGAATGTTCAATTGGATTTATCATATTATAAAAATTAACTGCCTTATTGCCAAATTTAAGCATAGCCTCTGCAATAACAACCCATACACTTGCATGTGTGTATTGTCCTCCATTTTCTCTTACTCCTGGTAAATATGCTTTTATATATCCTGGTTCTAGTTTTCCTTTTTCAAATGGTGGGTCTAATAGTTTTATTATTCCGTTTTCTTTGTCTACTAGATGATTTTCTAAACTTTCCATTGATATATATTTTTTGTCATTGTCTCCTGCTTTTGATATTGTTGACCAGCTTTGTGCTATACTGTCTATTCTACATTCTTCATTTTCCATACTTCCTAATACTTGACCATCATCAGTAAATGCTCTTTTATACCATCTTCCATCCCAGCCACTTGTATTTAATGCTTTTTTTAGTTCTTGTTTTATTTTTTCATATTTTTCTGCTCTTTCAAATTCTTCTTTTTGTTTTACTATTGGTATAAATCTGTCTAATATGTTGTATAGGAAAAATCCAAGCCATACACTTTCTCCTTTGCCTTTATTTCCTACTTCGTTCATTCCATCATTCCAGTCTCCAGAACCAATTTTAGGTAATCCGTGTTCTCCAAAGTTTAGTGATCTTTCTATTGATTTTATGCAGTGTTCATATATTGTTCCTATTTTATCACTTTCTATATATTTATCATATCTTTCATCTATTCCTTGTTCTAATATCTTTCCTTTTAAATATGGTGTTTCTATATTTAAAAATTCATTGTCTCCAGTAAAATCAATATATTCTAGTGTTGCATATACAAGCCATAATAAGTCATCTGAAAATCTTGTTCTTATTCCTCTTTGTGTTTCGTCATGCCACCAATGTTCTACATCTCCTTCTTCAAATTGATGTTTACTATGTTTTATTATTTGTTGTTTTAAATATTCTGAATCCACATATTTTAAACATAATGTGTCTTGTAATTGGTCTCTAAATCCATATGCTCCTCCTGATTGATAATATCCTGTCTTTCCTAATAATCTGCTTGATACTGTTTGATATAATATCCATCCATTTAACATTATATTTATTGATTCTATTGGAGTATATACTTGTAACGTTTCTAATTTATTTTTCCATTCATTTTTTATCTTCTCTAGTTCTTGTTTACAATTTTGAATTTTACTATATTTGTATGCTATGTTTTTACTATCTAAAATGTTTTCTTCTGCTCCTAATAATAGTGATATTTCTTTTTCTCCAAAACTTTCTATTTCTACTTCTAATTGATATACTACACAACTGCTTTTTCCTAAACTTCCTATATTGTTTAACATTGTTTTTCTTACTCCATCAGGGTTTCCTATTCCTCCTTTTCCAAAAAAGAATTTTTTATCACCTGTATATGATTTTATTTTTTCACTACTTGATACATATACAGCTTCTTTAAAATCACTATTGTATAAATTTTGTGCTATTAATATATTGTTATTTTTATCATATTTTAAATCTATATATTCTGTTATTTTTTGCTCATCTTCTCCTATTACAAGTTTATTATAACAATAAATCTTTATCTTCTTTCTGTTTGGCGTGGTATTTTTTAAATGTAGTATTTGAACTTTTACACTGTCTTCTTTTGGCACATATACTTCTAATATTTGTTCTATTCCATTACTTTTATGAATATATTTTGCATATCCAAATCCATATATAACATCATATTCATTATTATCTGGCATTGGATTTAATCCTAATGACCATACTTTTTTTGTTTCTTCGTCTTTTAGATATATTGATTCTGATGGTATATCATAATTTGGCATATTTGCCCATGAAGTTATACGATTTAATCTGCTGTTTTTATACCATGTATATCCTCCCATGTTTTCTGTAACTAATGTTCCAAACTTTTTATTTGCTAATATATGTGACCATACTGTAGGTAATCTATTTTCTTTGTTCATTTTTATTAGATATTCTTTTCCATTACTTGAGAAAGCTCCATATTCATTAAAATATTTTAAATCGTCTATTTCTTTCATAAAGTTATTTGTTTCTTGTTTTTCTTCTATTATTACATTTGAATTTTCTTCATCTTCTATGATCTTTGTTTTTTCAAAATATTCTTCTTCTATATCATTTATGGCATTTTTTAAGCTTCCTTTACTACTGTCTATTATTACTGTTGCAACAAATTCTAATAATTCCATATCTTTTTTGTCTATTTCATTTTTGTTAAGTTGGAATATGCCACCTCTTATATTTTTTAAATATGCTAAATGTGAGTTTAGAACTAGATTTTCCATTTCTTCTCTTACATAGTTTTCATAGCTATGTTTTTCTTCGTCAATTAGAACTAATTCGACTTCTACTTTTTTTATTCTAAAAAATTCATATGCTTTTAGAATCTCTTTAATAACATCGGAATCATTTAAATCTTTTACTTTTACTAAAATTATTGGCAAATCTCCTGATATTCCATATTTCCATAGTTCACTTTGTTCATAGATTTTTTTAGGTAATTTTTCTAATTGTAATTTTTTACTTGGATTGTCAAAAATAATATATGATAATATTTTTTGATATTGTTCTATGTCTTTTCCTTTTATTCTTAAATATCTGCTTTGTGCCTCTATTTGTGCTTTTGATATTTCAAATGCTTTTTCTACATTTTCTTTATTCTGATATTTTTTAATATTTTCTAATGCAGTTTCTTTGCTTTCTCCTACTGATATTACTAGGTCTAACTCTACTTTTCCTTGTGGTTTTATTTTTATTGTTCTTTTTAATGTAATTATTCCTTCTGTTACTAGTGATATTTTTTTGGATAGTGGTGTTGAATTTTTTACCATTTCTGGAATTTGTATATTTCCTCTTCCTGTAAATTTTTCTTTGTCTATTTCAAATTCTAATTGTCCTATTGTTTCTATTTCTGGTGCAACTAAATTTGCTGCTAAATATATCTTTTGCTCGCTTTTTTCTCTTGTTCTTCTTTTTACTAATATACTATTTGTGTTTTCATCATAATTGAATTTTAGGAATAAATTGTTGAATACTGGATGTGCATAATCTTGTTCTTTTTTTGAAAGTACTGGTTCAAAATATGCAGTTATTTCTAATATTTCTTCTTCTAACCCTCTGTTTTCTAGTGTTACTTTTCTAATTTCAGAATTATCATCAGGAGTGATTATTGTTTGTATTTTTGTTTTTATATTATCTTGCTCTATTTCTTGTTCTATTTTGTCTGGCATAAAACTTATTTTGTAATTGTTTGTTTCTTTGTATTGGCATGAACTCCATATATTTTTTGTTTTTATATTTTTTATGTCAAAAAATATTCCTTGTGGATAATCGTCTGTTTTCTTGAATCTGTTTATATATATATCTTTATATTTGCTTACTCCTTCTCCTTTTTGATTCATTGCTATTACATAATTTTCGTTTGATATAACATTTCCACGTATTAGCCTTTCATCTATTTTATTATATGTTACAACACTATAGTCCTCATAATCTTGATATTTAGGCTTTTCTATTTTCTCTTTTGTTTCTTTAGTTATTATTGATGTTTCTGGCATTCTTTCTTGCAAAAGTATAGATATACTATTTATTTCTGGATTTTCTATAAATCTTTTTTGTAATATATTATTGTTGAATAAGTTGTTTATTGCTAATAATATTAATGCTTGATGGTGTGCCATATATGTTTTTACTGGTGTTGCTTTTTCTACTCTTTCTGGTGTAAAGTCTATAGATTCATAAAATCCATATTTGCCATTCATGCCATATTTTTCTAATGATTTTAGGTTTTTTATAACTTCTTGTGGTTCATCTGATATTGCTAATATACTTCCATATGTTGATGTTACCATTTCATCTGCTAATCCTCTTTTTAGTCCTAGCCATGGTATTCCAAATGCTTTATATTGATAGTTTCCTTGCAAATCTTTTAAATTAAATGCCGCTTCTGATATTCCCCATGGTATTTGCAATCTTTTTGCATATTCTTTTTGACTCATTATCATAAATTTGCATGATTCATCTAATAAACTGCCTTCATATTTTGGTATATTAATATTTGGCATTAAATATTCAAATGATGTCCCTGACCATGATATTAGTCCTTTATATTTTCCTAATGTTGTAAGTGTTCTGCTTAATTTGTTCCAATGTTTTGCAGGCACGTCTTTTTTGGCAATTGCTATTAAACTTGCTTGTCTAGCTTCAGATGCTAGCAAATCATAATATGAATCAGTTAGTTTATTTTCTTCTATGTTATATCCTATAGAAAAAATCTGCTTTTCTTTGTCATATAATAATGAAAAATCTGTTGCGTTTATTATTTTATTTATACATTCTATATATGTGTTTAATTCTGGTAAATTTAGATTTTCTAAAAATGTTTTTGTTGTATATAAATATCCTACAAAATTTCCACTGTCTACTGTTGATATATATCTTGGCACTAGCGGAGTTTTAGTTATTGTGTCATACCAATTATATAAATGCCCATTCCATTTTTCTAGACTTATTATTGTATCTAATATCTTCTTTAATAAATCTATTGCTTTTTCTAAAGTTATAAATCCTAAATCATAGCTTGATATTACTGCTAATAGCGAAAGTCCTATGTTTGTAGAAGATGTTCTTGATACTGTTTTTTGCTTTCTTCCTTCTTGATAATTGTCTGTTATTAAATAATTATTTTTTTCATTTAGATATGATTCAAAAAATGCCCATGTTGATTTTGCAATATTTAATAAGTATTTTTTATTTTCTTCATTTAATGTTTCTATTGGTGTTTTCTTTTTGCTTTCTTTACTTATTTCACACATTATAAATGGAATTAATATCCACAAGATTCCTAGCAAAACACTACATATATTTTTAATATTTAGTATTATAACAATTGCTCCTAAGATCCAATTTATATACATTTGTTTATAATAAGAAATTATATCTGTTTTTGATTGTCTTTCTGCCTCTTCTGAGGTTACCCATTCTAATAAATGTTTTTTACTTATTGTTTTTCTGTATATTGTTTTTATTATTGATTTTAGTGAGATATATGCTTTATATGGCAAACATCCTAATGTTATTATCGCCCTAAAAATTATACCTTTGATTCCTGATATTTGTGGTGTAAATGTTCTTTGTTTTTGCTCTCCTTCTTTTTTACAAATACATCTATTTAGTAATTCTAATATTTGCGAAATTATCATTGTGAGTGATAATAATATTGTTAATCCTTTTACTGATATTTGATAAATATTTCCTAATATTATTGTATAAATTCCTGCTATTATTATTGATATTTCTAGCATACTCCTTCTTAAATTATCTAATATTTTATATTTGGAAATTAAATTTAGCTTTGAACTTTTTAGCCAGTTGGTTATTTGCCAATCTCCTCTAATCCATCTTGATAATCTGTTCATAAAACTATTATATTTTGTTGGATATCCATCCATTAACATTATATCTGATGTTAGTCCACATCTTAAATAACATCCTTCCAATAAATCATGACTTAATACAGTGTTTTCTGGTATTTCATTTTTTAAAACTTCTGAAAATACTTTCAAATCATATATTCCTTTTCCTGTAAATATCCCTTCTTTAAAGTTGTCCTGATATATGTCAGATATTGCGTTTGTGTAATTGTCTATACCTCCTGCTCCTGCAAATATTTTTGTAAAAGTTGTTTTTAGACTTACATCTAGGTTTATTCCAACACGTGGCTGCATTATTCCATATCCTTCTACTACTATATTTTTTTGTTTATCTATTATCGGCTTGTTTAATATATGTGACATTGCTCCTATTAATTCTTGTGCTGTGTTTAATACTAAATCTGTGTCTGCATCTAGTGTTATTATATATTTTATTTGTGGAATTTCTTCTATACTGTTATATAAAAATGGATTGTTTATATTTTTTAGTAAGTATTCATTTAACTGATTTAACATTCCTCTTTTTCTTTCCCATCCTAAGTAGCTTTCTTCTTTTTCATTCCATATTCTTTTTCTATAAATAAAATTGAAAATTGGTAATTCATGTTCTTGACTGTATTTTTTGTTTAATTTTTCTATTTGCTTTTTTCCTTCTTCTATTACTTCTTTATCGAATTCTTCTTCCTCTTTATTGCTTTCTGAACAATCTCCTAATAATGTGAAATATAAATTTTCTGATTTATTTGCTATATAATATATTTCTAGTTTTTTCATTAGTTCTTTTACTTTTTCTTTTGTTTTTACTATTGTTGGTATTACTACCATTGTTGCTTGTTCTTTTGGTATTCCAGTTTGATAATCCATTTTTGGTATTAGTTTTGGTTTTACAGTTTTGCTTAATATATATTGCACTATTTGTGTTACTATTTCGCTACATGGTATTATTAATAGTATTCCTAATATCACATTTAGAATCGTTCTTATTATTGTTGATATTTCTGAATTTGTTTTTAATATTTTATAATTAATTACTAATGTTATTGATACTGAAAGTAATACTGTAAGTATAACTATTAGTGTTACAAATTGTTTTGCTTTTGTTTTAGTATTTGTGGTCTTTTTGTGTCTGACTTTTAGGTTATCATATAGTTGTTCTATTCCTTTATCTATTAAATAGTATCCAATATGTGATTTTTTTCCTTCTTCTTTTTTGGCTATTTCTAATATTTTTCTTGCTATATATATTTCTGATATTTTGGTTTTTTCTGATATTTCTTTTATTTTATTTCTGTAATATTCCTTGGTTTTCCAATCCATGTTTGGATATACATTACTTGGATCTTGTTTTAGTACATCTTCTACTCCATTTATTTTTTCAAATATTTCTAAAAAGTTTATTCTTTGTATGTTTTTTAGACTTGTTATGCTGTTTCCCATTAGTACTTTTTGTATTGCTACATCAAAGTGTTCTTTTTGTATTACTTCTGATACTGTCATTCCGAGTTTTTTCTACTATTTCTTCTAATGCTTTTAAATATCTTGTTCCTTTTTTTCCATATCTTTTTAGTGTATATGACATGTATTCTATAAATGGATATCTCATATCTTTTAACATTGTTTTGTTGAAATTGTGTATGTTTTCTTTATATTCTTTGTATATTTGTTCTTGCCTTGTTTTTCCTTCTACTATTCTTTCTGTTATGCTTTCTACTTTGTATTTTTGTGCTTGATTACTTGCTATTTTTTCACTTATTTGTGATATGTTATGGATTATTGCTATTTGTATAAATGTTCCTATATTCCATATTTCGTCCATACTTAGTGTTTTTTTGTTTTGATAACTTTGTAAATATTCTTCTAGATTTTCTTTTTCTATTTTGTTTTCTGTGTATGCTACAATTTCACTTGCTAATACATATATTCTTGCATATCCTGCATATTCTCCATTTGCTATTCCTACAAAGTTTGTATATTTTTTTAATGTTAATTCTTTTTGGATTTGTTTTACTGTTTCTTCTATTATATAAAAATTGTCTAATAACCATTCTCCTGCTGGATGTATGTTTATTTTTATTCCTACATGTTGGTTTAACATTTGGTATACTTCTTTTATTTTTTCATAATCTTTTATTAGTTCTGGTACTGGATATGTGTCTTTTTGACTTTTATTTGTTATATTATGGCTTGATGCTATTTTTTCTAAGTGTTTTTTTAGTTGTTCTTTTTCTAGCATCGTTCCATTTATTTGTAATTTTTTATTTTCTTTCAAAAAAATTCCACTCCTTGCAAATATGTTCTTTTATACATATTGTTTGCAAAAAGTGGATTTTTATACTATTTTAATCCTTTTTACTTTATTTTATTTTTTTATTTTATTCTCTTTATTTTGATATTTTTTACTAAGATAATTCCATTTCTGTGTCTTGTTCTGTTTTTGCATTTAGTTCTTGTACTCTTTTTTGATATGCTTTTTCTAATGCTTGATAATTTTCTTGGCTTCCTTTTAATTTTACATAATAGTCTGATTCTGTGTATGGATTTTCATATTCGCTTTGTAATATCATTTGTTGTATTTCTACTGGTACATAGTCTCCATCTATTATTCCCATTCCTGCTATTGTTGTGTGATTTTCTTTGTCTAGTATTGCTATTACTTCTCCTATGTCTTTTGCTTCTACCCAATCTAGTTCTGAATTGTCTTGTTCTGTGCTTCCTGTGTAGTTTTGGATATATTTTGTTTGCCCTTCTTCATCTGTTTCTCTGTATATGTTTCCTTCTCCTAAATTTTCTTTTACTATTCCTATATCTTCTTTGCTTATTTCTTCCATTCCTTCTGGTAATTTTTCATTGTATCTTTCTATTATTTTTTCTATTACATCTGTGTTTTCTGCTTCTGCTTCATTTCTTGTAGCCGCATTTACTTTTATTCCATTTAGCCATTCTTCTTTTTCGTTCCTTTGTGCTTCTTCTCTTTCTCTATTATAATTTTCTGATTCCATTACTAATTGCTTTGCCGCTTCATTTACTTTTTTGTCCATATGACTTCCTAGTCCTAGTATTGCCCCTATTGATAATACTGAAGCTACTCCCAATATTTTTATTTGTTTCATTTCTTTTTTTCTTTTTATTTCTTTTCTTCTTTCTATCGCCCTTTTTCTTGCTTCTTTTTCTCCTTCAAATCTTACTTGTATTACTTTATTATTTTTTTCTGTTTTTTCCATATTATCTCCTCCTTTGACTCTCAATACATTTTTATTATACCACTTTTTTAAAAAAATTACAAATTTTGCGTATTTTTTCACTTTTTTCTACTTTTTTCATATTATATATTAAATAGACTTTTGTTTATTTAAATATAGAAAGGTATGTGATTAAAATGGATATGGATTCAAATAAACCTCATTGCCCTATTTTAGATGTTGATGGTGTTATATCAGGTGGTAAACAATTTGACTTAGATATAATTTTACAGGAAGATAATCGTGATGTTATATATGGTGTTGTTAAAAATTGTTTTAAAGAGCCTGTTGCTAATGCTGTTGTAAAATTAGTTGAAGTTGCTTATGATTGTGGTAAAGAAGATAGAAGACCTATTGGTCATACTTTTACTGATAAAGAAGGGGAATTCGTTTTCGGACCTCTTTGCCCTGGTAGAAAATATGCTCTTCAAATTTGGGCTAATGATACTAAAAAAATTAAAATTTGTGCAAAATGCTTTCATGAAGGAAAATGCTTAAAAGGGGAAAAGCATGATAAATGTGATTGCTTTTTAAATGATGATAAACATGATAAGTGTGATAAAGATGAAAGATGTTGCGATGATAAACAATAATAATTATTAATATTTGAGGAGAGATACTCTGTACATTGCGAAATATATTTTTAGGTTCACTATGCAATTTAAGAAATTTTAAAATAATTTAATGGCTCCCTTCCACTTAATCCTCGCTTAGCTCGACGTGAACTCTTTCCATTAAATTATTTAAGAATTTCTAATGTTGCTCCAATCACATAAAAATATATTTCGCAATGTACAGAGTATCTCTCCTCATTTATAATATATGTTAAATTACCAATTACTTAAAGTTCTCATTACTTTTTTTCCTTTTTTCATTATTTTTCTTTTATTTTTGTTTAACATATCACTTTCTGAATACATCATTAAAACTCCTGTTGCTAGTAGTCCTCCTATAACTAATCCTTTAGCAAATTTCATAATATCAACTCCTTTTTTATATTTTACTTTTATTTTTGTCATTTTTTTCTTTTTTATACTGTTTAATTATGGAATATATTTCATGTGCACTTATTATTAATAAAAATATTCCAAAGTATTTTCTTAAGCTTTTCATGTCTAAGTGTATTGATAAATTTGCTCCTATTATCGCTCCTAATATGCCATATAGTGATATTATTATTCCGAGTTTTACGTTTATGTTTCTATTTTTTGCATTTACTATTATTGCTATTATTGATGTTGGGATAAAAAAAATTAAATTTGTTGCTTGTGCTATATGTTGCTCTATATTGCACAAATATGTTAAAAGGAAAATGAGAATAGTGCCTCCTCCCATTCCTGTTCCACTTACTATTCCTGAAATGACACCTATTATTATTTCAAACATTTTCCTTTCTCCTTTTCATGTTTCTAGGTTATTTGTTGCTCTGCTATTTCTGTAATTACTTTATCAAATTTATTTAGTTGATAAATTAACTCTTTTTGTAGCTTTTCATCTTTTACATTATCTATTAAATCTAGAAACTTTTGCAACTCAAATAGATATCTTTTGTTTGCGGTTTTCCATATATGCTGATTCATAGCCTCTTCCATTATTTTTCCTTCCTTTCATCTGCTCAAAAAAAAATCAATTTTTATGATTTTTTTCTATTATTCCTTTCAATCTATTTGACATCTTATATTATGACATATTTTGATGTTTTTTTATTTTTTTATTTATGAAAATCCCCTTTTACTTTACAAAGCTGAATTTCATTTTTGTTTACTTAAATATTATGTTATATGCTGCATATATTATAAATATTGTAAATATAATTTTCATCTTTTTTTCTGGTATTTTTTTTAGTATTCTTGCTCCTATATATCCTCCTATTGTTCCACCTATTGCACATAATATTGCTGTTTTCCATTCTATATAATTGCCTTTATAATAAAAGAAACTACTTGTTATTACCATTGGTAATATACAAAATATTGATGTTCCTCTTGCTTTTTTTGGTTCTTCTTTTAACAAGTATATAAATGCTGGTACTAATATTAGTCCTCCTCCTGTTGAAAATAATCCACTTATAAATCCTGCTAAAAAACCTATTATTATTTTTTTTATAAACTCTTTCATTAAAAAACCTACTTTTATTAGTAGGTTTACCATTTTTTATAAATTTATGCACTTTTTATTTTGAAAATTATTTTTTCTTGTTTTTTTGCATTTGCTCTGCTTTTTGTGGATTTATTTTTAGCACATCATTTTCTCCTGCTACATAATATTTTGTGTCTTTTATTTCTTCTGGTAAATATTGCTGTTCTATATAGTTTCCTGGATAATCATGTGGATACAAATATCCTTGATTGTATCCTAGTGCTTCCATTCCTTTTACTGGTGCATTTCTTATATGCATTGGTACTTCTCCAGTTTCTTTGTTTTTTACATCTTCAAGTGCTTGGTTTATTCCCATATATGTTGAATTTGATTTTGGAGAATTTGCTACATATACTGCCGCTTCTGCTAATATTATTCTTGCTTCTGGCATTCCTACCATATGTACTGCTTGCATTGCACTATTTGCTACTACTAATGCTTCTGGATTTGCTAGGCCTACATCTTCTGATGCACATATTACAATTCTTCTTGCTAAAAACATTGGATCTTCTCCTCCATTAATTGCTCTTGCTAAATAAAATAATACTGCATCTGCATCTGAGCCTCTCATTGATTTTATAAATGCACTTATATTGTCATAATGTGAGTCTCCATTTTTATCAAATACTGCTTTTCTTTCTTGGATGCTATTTTTTATTACTTCATCTGTAATGTGAATATATCCGTCTGAATCCATTTTTGTTGTTAATACTGCTACTTCTAATCCATTTAATGCTGTACGTACATCTCCATTACTTATTGATGCTAATTTTTTTAATGTTTTTTCTTCTATTTTTATGTTATATTCTCCGTAATCCTTCTTTGTTTTTTAATGCATTTTTTAAAATCGTGTATATATTTTCTGTTGTTAATGGTTCTAGTTTTACTACCATTGATCTTGATATTAAAGCTTTGTTTACTTCAAAATATGGATTTTCTGTTGTTGCTCCTATTAATATTATTGTTCCATTTTCTACATATGGTAATAATGCATCTTGTTGCAATTTGTTAAATCTGTGAATCTCGTCTATAAATAATATACTCTTTCCTGTTGGGTTTAACATAAAGTTTTTTGTTTCTTCTATTACTTTTTTTATGTCTGAAACTCCTGCTGTTACCGCATTTATTTTATAAAATTTGTATTTTGTTGTTTCACTTATTACTCTTGCTAATGATGTTTTGCCACATCCTGGAGGTCCAAATAATATGATACTTGATAGCCTGTCTGCTTTTATTGTTCTATATAGAATTTTTCCTTCTCCTATTACATGTTCTTGCCCTACATATTCTTCTAGTGTTTTTGGTCTAACTCTATATGCTAGCGGCTCATTTAAATTCATAATTTTCCCTTCCTTTCTATGTTGCAAATTTTGCACGCGAATAAAGTCGCGGGCTTTAAATGTTCTAATATATTTTAATGTTACTAATGTCCGCTTTTTTCTTTGAAAATATTTTTTAATTAGCTAAAATTGTAAGTCCTTTTCTTATTAAGTCTTCTGTTGATAAATCTTTTTTGTCTAATTTCATAAATGCTTTTTCTATATCTTTTTTATTATATCCTAAAACTTGTAATGCTGATATTGCTTCTTCTACTTTATTGCTGTCTACTACTGCTTCTTTTACTTTTGTATTTTTTGTTTGTGTTACTGAATTTTCTTTTTTCATTTTGTCTTTTAATTCTAATATTATTCTTTGTGCTGATTTTGCTCCAATTCCTGGTATTTGGGTTAAATATGATATGTCATCTGATATAACTGCTATTGCAAATTCTGATGGGTCTGTTACTGCTATTATTGTTAATGCCGTTTTTGCTCCTACTCCACTTACTGATAATATTAGTTCAAACATTCTTAATTCTTCATTTGTGTTAAATCCAAATATACTTATGTCATCTTCCCTTACTCTGTAATATGTATATACTTTTACTTTGTCTCCTATGTTTCCTAGTTTTTCCATTCCTATTGCTGACATATATACTTTATATCCTAATCCTCCTACATCAATTACGACATAGTCTGTCATTTTTATTTCTAATGTTCCTTTTATGTATGCTATCATTTTACCTTATCCTTTTCTTTTTTATTTTTTATATATCATAAAAATATGTTGCTTCTAAATCTGCTTCATGCACTAACAATGCTAATGGGTATTTTTTGTATGCTAGTCCTATTGTTGTGTATTGCTCTTTTGGTTCTGTGAATCCCATGTGCCATCTTATACAATATTTTTCTTCTGGTGTTAGCTTCATGTATTCTGTTATCATCATTACTGATTTTTCTCCGTGTCCATATGGTATTGTGTCATCTATTGTGTAATATGGTACTTTTTCCCATACTCCTAATGCGTTTTTTGCGTTTCTATAATCTACTTTGTAAAAATTTGCTTTGCATAAGTCATGTAATAATGCTATTATTATTAATGATTCATCTGATACTTTTATTGGCTCTATATTTGTTTCTACTTTGTGTTTTAATATTTCGTAGACTTTCAAACTATGTTCTACTAATCCGCCTTCATAGTCTCCATGGAATCTTGTACTTGCTGGTGCTTTGAAAAAGTCTGTTTTTTGTATAAATTCTATTAAATCATTTATTCCTTCTCTGTTTACTGTTTTTAATAATTCTAAAAATTTTTCTTTCATTTTCTATTTTTCCTTTCTGATTTTTCTATATTTTTATTTTTCTTTTATTACGCTATTTATTCTCCTATTTGTATTGTTTGTGTTCCTAAATTTACTTCTGTTCCACATGTTACTTGTATTTCATATTTTCCTGCTTTTTCTACAAAAAATGTTAGGTCTTTTGATTCCTGCCATACATTTTCTCCTTGTATTCTGTATTTTACTACCCAATTTGATACATATTTTTCGTGTGTTACTTCTATTTTTAATTTGTATTTTCCTATGTCTTTCTGGCTTGTTACTGTAAAGCTTCCTGTTGGTGATACTTGGTTATTATATGTTACATTATATAAACCGTCTTTCATTTGTTCTAACATGTAATAGTTTGTTCCGTTGTATTCTACTTTTTCTCCTGATATTACTGTTCTTTCTTTTAGGTTTATTAGGTAGTTTCTTTCTATATTTTCTATTCCAAATTCTTGCTTTATGTATTCTGGTGTGCATAGACGGAATCCTGCTTTTATTTCTGCTAATTTTGTGCTATCATTTTGTGCTTTTTTTTGCAATTGTTCCACTACTTCTTCTGCGTCTAATATTTTTCTTTCTTCTGCTCCTAGCTCTGTTCCTATTGTTTTTCCTTCTTTTTCGTACTCGTCCCCTATGTCATTTATTTTTGTTTGTATTGTTTCTAGCTCTGTTTTTATTGCTGTGTATTTTGAACTTCTTATACTGTCTTTGCTTACTGATATTCCTGTTCCTAATAGTATTGATAATACCATTATTGTTATTACTAGACTTACTAGTGTTATTCCTTTTTCTTTTTTCATTTTCATTTGTTTTTGTATGATATATCTTTCTATATTCATACTCTCCTTTCTTTTTTTTTTAGTTATTTGCCATGTTTTTTCTTTTATTTTAATCCTTCTAATCTTTTCTTTATTTCTTCTGGCGTTGGTTGAGTAAATATTTTTCATAAGTCCTATTTTCTATATGATTAATCAATACATCTTTTGTCCAACCATATTTTTTAGTCATTTTTATATAAAATTCTCTTTCGAGCTGGTCTTTGCATTTCTCCATTATAGCCACATTCTTGCTCCAGCTAATTTCTGCCACTAATGGTGGCAGAATTTCATTATCCTTGTATTCTACATACAAATTACGCATTCTCCATAAATTTCTTGAAGAAAAACCATGAACATCAGGAAATTCTTGTTTCAGTTCTTTTGATAATACTTCAACAATTGATTTTCCCCAACCTTTTTCTTGTTGTTGGTTATATATTTCCTGTCCAATTCCCCAATATAGACTTATTAGAGTTCTATTAACTTGTTTCATAGCTTCATATTGACTATTTCTAATTTTATTTTTTATTTCTCTTATAAAATCCTTGTAATCATCGCTAATTAAATTATTTTCCATAATTTAAAACTCTCCTTTTTTCATTTACTCTTTAGTTATTTGAAAGTTTTTTACAGTTTCATTTTACTATATTATTTTTTAAATTGCAAGGTACTTGGAAGGTGATTTTTTATTTTTTCATTGCTTTTTTATATCTGGATTTTGCTCTTTATTAATATTTACAAAAAAACTTTAATACAATTCTTTATTTGTATTAAAGTTTTTTTATTTTTTTTCAATATCTGTTGTGCATTTTTTGAGCATTTTGTTGTGCAAATTTTGACTAATTCGTTGTGCATTTTTTGAATATTTTCTTGTGCAAAGTTTTAATATTTTGTTGTGTGCTTTTTTATTATTTTTTCTATAAATATAATACTGATCTAAAACCTAGGTTCAAATTATAGTCAGAAATACTAAAAATACTACGACAAGAAGTAGGATACTCATAACTTGTACCAGTACAACTTCCTCCTCTTCCTGCACATGGATAATCAGTTCTCGTTGTGGCATATTCTAGTGTAAATTCCCATTCATTACCTGCAAAATCATATATATTCATTCTGTTTGTGTATTCTGATATTCCTGTACTTAATACTGTTTTGTAATTGTTTCCTGCATCTTCTTTAGTATATGAATTTGTTATTTTGGTCCAATCACCTAATACTACTCCGTCATATACAGCATATTTTCCTTTTACTAGATTTTCTATTTTTGCATCTCTATAATTTCCCCACTTGATACTTTTAACATTAATATCATTTGTTGTTAATTCTGTGTTTTTTTCTAAAAATTTGCATGCTAAATCCCATTGTATTCCGAATATTAGACTACTTGTATAATTGTTATCTGGTGACATTTCTTTTGCTAAAGCTTGTGCTTCGTTACAATATATAAAATTGTATGGTATTGCATCTTTTTGGCTTATTGCTTTTGCTGATTTTCCTATTGTTATTCTCTCTGATGTGCTTTTCCTTGCTTTTGATATATCTTCTATACTTCCTTCTATTCCTGCTTCATATCTTCCTATCCAAAAACCTCCATAAGTATATATACTTTTTAACATTTTTTGATATGCTTTTTTATATTCATAATATGTTAATCCACATCCATTTTTAAGATTTTTTTGGGCATCTGTTAAATTCTCTGTATTTGCTGTTATTAATATTTCTCCATCTTTTGCATACCACTCATCTTTCCAGTCACTTCTTGTTTGATTTGCTGCACCATTTCTATATACTCCTACATATTCTATTAGTTTATCTCTTATATCATTATAATTTTGTTCTGTTAATTCTGTTGTTGTATCTAGGGTTAAATCTGGAAATACTGTTGTTTTGGCACTTCTATCCATACCCATTCGTTGTTGTTTTGATCTTTTATTACTATACCATTATTTGCATCATCTTCTAAGACTATTGAATTTTCTGGAACTACCTCTGCTGGATTTGTATCTGCTGTATCTATATTCTTAAATTTATATACTCCTAACATATTTTCCATATTTGATAATGTTTGTTCTTCATCTTTTTGAGCTTGCTCTGTTTTTTCTTTGGCTTCTTTAGCTTTTGTTAGTATTCCGTTATCTCCACTTAGTGCTGCTATTGTCACTCCTGCCAATATTAGTAACACTATGATTGTTATTACTAATGCTATTAGCGTAATTCCTCTTGTGTTTTTCTTGTTTTTTGCCATTGTTTTTTCCTCCTCTTATTTTTTGTATTTTTTGTTAAGCTTTAAACTTAACAAAAATTTCTAAAACTTGGTTTACTTACAGTATTAACCGTTTTGCGTTTTTTATACATCATTAAAAAAACTTTTTCCATCTTTTAACATTGCATTTTTTGTTGGTATATGCTATAAAATTAAGTATATATGTTTACTAAA